>QDKV01005397.1_pt1 | contig 122316 bp, 162 predicted proteins | sample 1861101 | NCBI WGS metagenome assembly QDKV01 (sample SAMN04275158, study PRJNA302643) | Fungus metagenome, whole genome shotgun sequencing project. | isolation source: fruitbody | host: Mallocybe terrigena | place: Sweden | collected 2013
TGAGCAGGTATGCAAGCACAACGTTGTCACACGTGCGACGATTGCGAAATTGGAAATCTTTAGGGCAGGTGAACCGCCGCGACTAATGATCGACCGATCACCCCCCCAAAACGCGTTGAACGCACGGGCGCCGCGAGGCCTCCACCCGCCCGCGGCATTGGAGGGGGATAGGGTATTGTCATGACAGAAAAATGTTTACGAAGGAGTAAGTTTTTAACGATATGCATGCTAAAAAAAGTTTAGAACGACCCATATCAATGATAATTGTTGGAGTTCATTCAGTGGGGTGTGTATAAGTATATAAGTAGATCTGTATGTATATGTACAATGATAATGGATAGACAAGGATACGCCTCAATTCAACGCCAGGGAACGCTGTAAGAACCGTGATCGACCTTTAAACTCTGAACTAATTTCGCGGGAATACAAACCCATGGTTAATCGCATTGCATTGTAATTTTTTAACCACTCAGACTATCCCCGCAAGAATCCGTCCGTCAGATGGTGTGAACTGGTGTGAACAACTGAAAAGACCATATTAAGGATCCGCTTCGAAATCTCAGTAGCTATGGTAATATGTGTAGAAGTAAAGATCTCAGTGAGGAAGATGCCACAGTGGTGGCATTTGATGAGTGCAACATAATTCCAAAACCGCATACAAGCGTGGAATTCCACCTTCCACCTCAAAAGATCTGGTTTTTTGCCGCAAGGATGTTCATAGACAGTAAAAAGCAAACTACCAAGGCCCCAGAAAGACAGATTCTGAGGCTCGAAAGCTCGCCGTACCTAAAAGTACCATACGTTTCGGTATGTTTGTCCGGTCCAGGGCCTTAGCCGAAAATTACTCGCATGAACGCATGTACATCACAAATGTTTCTCAGGTGGTGAAATTCCTCTCGCATGAGTACTAGTTCCCAGTATAAATGTACTCCAACTACACAATGCAATGGAACATCAAAGCGGCGTGCGTGGGCTATTAATGGACGCCTACCCCCACCATTTGACGAAATACTTTTACTTACGACGGCTGTGACGAGAAAAGGTGTAGTCAATAACCCATGGCAGTTAAAAAATACTTGGACATGTGTATATGATTTGTCAATTTCGAATATACCACCTACTGGCTGTAGATAACCGGTCACACGACCAGTTACAGTGCTGCAGTGGCCTCATTCCTTTGACGTAAACCACATGGAGGCCGCGTACAGTGGGTCTGAAGAAAACTTAATCATGCTGCGCTCAGAGGCTACAGCCTGAAATCATGTTCGCATATGAATTTTAAATAGAAACAAACTTTCAATGTATAAGAGGGCCGACAGCCTGTCAACAACCTGACAACGGACTGTAGACTGTAAATTATAAAGAAGGCAGTGAAAAGTTGTAAAGCGCACCGAGATGTTGAGGGTGACAGACGCTTGAATGATATTCTTATCCGCCATACTTGTATGATACAAGTAGCATGCCATTTGATCATGTAAACCGCTCGAAAGTACAGGGTTGGTCTTTCATAAAAAGACTCGCCTTGTGTATGCATATGAGTCTGCGGTGACTTTAGGAAACTATGCATAATGCATAGAGCTCAGTACTTACCTCTTTAAAGGTTGTGGCACCGCAAGTAACAGTCTAGTTTTATGCGGTGCACCAACCGCGTTAACTATTCTTTGGAGATTTGGGACAGAAGTCAAGACGTTTCCGTTGATCGTTTCATTTTGGCTGTATCTTTTGAAAAGAGAGTTGTCGATTGATATCTGGATGGACTAAAGGTGTGCATTCCACGCATGGACTAGAATTTGACGTCCACGTCTAGAAATCTTTAGCGCCCGTGGTTAAATTCTATAAGCGCTCGTGGCTCCACACATCCTTACAAGGTCAATCGAAAGAAACATCCGACGCACTCTATTGAATGACAGACCATTTTAATAGATATATTGTAGGAAAACATGTTAAGCTTTTGAAACCACTCCACCAGATTTGATCATATTCAAAAAATCGTCTTTGTCCACAGTACCTGTTCAATGGTCAGTCGGAGGCCCAAAAAAAGGGTCGATGTAGGGCTTACTTTCTTTCCCTCTTCCAATTATATTGTCTTTCTTTTTGCCTTTGTATTTCCCCTTGCTTCCGACTGCTGGTGCAGGTAAGGTAGGTTTGCCACTCCCCCGATTGGCTTTGGCCGATTCAGCAGCCGCGGCAGCAGAATTTTGAGATTGTTGTATCACATTAAATAATCTAACGACTTGAAGGAGATGAGATAATAGCCGGCAAAGAGGAGAGAAATAGGGAGCCACACCTCCTCGTTGAGCAACTTTGCGTAGCGCTCTCTCGCTTTCGCCTCCCCAACCCCCGATAACGTCTTTTATCCTCGCCTTGTCCTCTTTCTCCTTCTTCTCCATCTGTAGCACCTTCTTCGCTCTCAATTCGAGCTTCTCATCGTTCCGCTTCCGAGCTATCGAAGGCTTAAGCGAGAGCGGCAAAGAAGACGGTGCATCCGTGCTCAAGAGATGTTCTAACGTAGCACCGAATTTCGAGCTGCCTGTGGCTCGGATTTTTCGTTTTGAGGTTTGGTGGGATTTTTGGGGCTTTAGGTTTTCGATTTCTGCATCTTCGTTCAGCTCAGAGTCTTGTGTCTCTGGCATCCCTTCCTCTTCTTCATCCATAGATGAACCCTCGGTTGATAACACGTTAGATAGCTCATTTTCGCTGCTAAATTTTTCCGGTGGTGAGAGCTTTTGACGTTTATAAGGCGGCATTGTCAAGGATTTAAAGTATGAAGGACAACTTTGACGATCTCCATCAAGTTCGGAACAGTGGTCAATTTATCATGCCGACGGCTTTCTTTATTTTCCTTGTCAAAACTCATTGCTGCCTCAAGGTCCTTTAGCCATACTTGGTTTTCACAGGCCATTTCTTTTTTTCTTTTCTTTGCTTGGACCAAGGTTCCAGAGACGCGTTGTTACACGCGTCTCATTTTCTCAAGTGGTTGACTAACCTGGGTTTGTTGGTCAGAAACGCAACAGCCTACGTTCAACTTTGTTACCCATCTCTTTCAAACGCCTATGACGCCAAAGCAGTCGATAGACGTTTTCCCGGAGCCAGATCTGTCTCCCTTGTACCCCGTTGTCGCCCATCTATCAACCCAAATCAGCTTTCACTCAGGATTAACTCCAGTACAGAAAGCAAAGCTAGTTGCTCATTGCTTAACAAGGTCCTGCGTCTTCGGGGACCTCTCCGTTCTTCAATTTCTGTCGAGTGATTCCCAAGCTCAAGCTTACGTTGACCTTGGTATCCGTGATGAAGATGGCATTGGGTTGATCAGCCTCACTATCCATGGCTTCGGCGGTGATTCCGATCGGGAAGTGGAAAGAGAGGAATGTGTTCGTTTTCTAGCTTCACAAGGAGCCGATATGTCACCAGACAAAGGTAATGTAGTCTCAGGTTTGCAGTAAATCAAAACTGATCGCGTTCAACTCGAAAGCTGGTTGGACGCCATTACATTATGCTGCACTCCTTGCGCCGCCTACCCTTGTGTCGTATCTTACGACGCATGGTTGTTCCCCTTTTGCCTTGACAGAAAGGGGACTCACCCCACTTGACGTTGTTACGGCCCATTCGATTGTACCTGGGCGGGAGGACGTTGCTCTTTTGCTAGAGGAAGCGATGCGTGGCCAAGGCTGGACGGGCGGTCGTATGGAAGAAAGACGGAGATTTATTGAGCAGCGCATGAAGAAGAAAGGCAAACGGAAAGAGATGCGTGAAGATGTGGGGAAAGTGCTTGATCTTAGTCCAGACTGGTGGCGAAGGGACTCTGACCTTTCAGATTCTGAATCTGATGAGGACGAGGACGAGGACGAAGATGAAGACATGGACGAGAGCATCTATGTGTGTGACTAGGGATTTTGTAGCAATTTCTCGTGCTCACTGACTCCCAGTCACCCCGCTTAGACTATTCTTCTATGCTGGTTTTTTCTCCGGCGACTCTTCCTAAAATACTTGATTCTTTGATTGCGAATTACCGTCCTAGATTCAAAGATGCTACCCCTGCGAATACCCTATACATGCTGGCAAGATTCGCTGCCTTGACTTGCGACCACAATTGGCTAGAAGATTTGCTCATTGGGGCTACCGATGCTATAGAAGAGACATTCTTCGTAAGTTTCATGCCTTTACCCGAAATCCATATTCTTGACCTAACTCAACCCTCAGAGTCGTGCCGAAGACCTGTCTTGCTTGGTGTTCTGGCTTTACAATATGACGCTCTGGCTTCATCTACTGGCATGCGACAACTCGATCAACGAAACTTGCGAGATGCTAGGTTCGTTCGAATTGATCGAGGAGGTTATAAACTCTGTATTTGGTGCGTAGAACGTTCAAGCTCCAAATTTTATCTAATCTTTTGTTTCCTAGTCTTCATAATTCGATTTGCGGAACGAAGGATAGACCAGCTTTTAGATGCAACTATTTTGTCATATTCCCCGTCGCCTGCGGAATTTGAGGCCGTTCAATTTGAATCTGAATGGTCATTTCTGCGGTCCTTCGCTGGTAAACGCAAAGCCCCTCCTGCATCTCCTAAGAAACCTACCCCAACATCTCCAACCAACTCGTACCGTCCCTTATCACCGTCGCAAAGCCAAGCGTCTCTTTCTTCATCAACATCACGCGGCTTTTCATCTCTGAGAGAAACATTAAGCCGTGCACGCGGACAGTCATCCGCACCGCCATTGTCTTCTATTTTCCAAGATCCAGCTCCAGCTCCAGCTCCTTCACCTCTTGACCTGACTAGCTTCCTGACGTCTTTACACATGCTCCTCGTTTTATCAGACATCAACCCAGCAATCATAACACAATTGTGGTCGCAAGTGATGTACTGGACTTCATGTGTGTTCTTATTCTATGGTCAATTCTTTTTAACTATAACTACTTTCAGGTGAAATCTTCAACCGAACCATCACTCGTAAGAAGTACTTGTGCAGGTAAAATGTCCATGTTTTTTTTTATCTGTAAATGCTCAGCAATTGTAGATCGCGAGCTGTTCAGATTGCCATGAATTTGAGCACCCTCGATGAATGGATAGAAGATATGGGGCTACCTACAGGAATTCAGAATCACTTTGCCCCAGTTCGAGATCTCCTTAACTGGCTTCAAGTGAGGTTCACAAATCTTCACAGAGCAATTACTAATTCATCTTGTTCAGCGTCTTTCGTCAATCACAGAATTTTCCGATCTTGTCGAAAGGATTCAGACAATGAAAAAAATGAATCCTCTCCAGGTTGGTTCTACCTAGATCTTCCGTGGTCATCAACACTCATTTCGGCAAAAGATGCGCAGAGCTGTTCGTGATTACAAGTATGAAGTCAACGAAAGTCGAATGACCGAGGAGTGTATTCAGTATCTTACACAACTGCAGAAGGACTGGGAAAGACATAGAGTGAAAGTTGGCGTTGAAGCTATCAGGAAAGAAGTCAGCGACCAGCCCTGCACCTTCGCTGTTCAAACTAAATAAAGTCTCCTAGATTTCAGACCGCGATCGTGATCGTGACAGCGTATCATCCCTGATAGATGACTCTGCAAGCATTCAGGCGCCTTCCACTCCTGAAAGCTTATCCTCACTTCAAGGTATTGACATCTTATTCGACAAAACATATGACATGTCTTTGTGGGAGCCAGCCCGTCCTCCCCAGGCTTTGGGCGAGTTGTTGGATTCGCGTTTCATGATCCCTCTCCTCTTCCCATCCAATCCACGCTTTCTGGCTGCCTTGCCAGGGAAGCAAGCTGTGCCTATGGGTGACAAGCGCACGTCCATCCAGAGTTTCAGTTCAGATAGGCACTCTATTCGTAGTAGTACGACAAGTAAACCCCTGCCATGGAGGTCAAGACATCGCAAAGGACGACAAATTGATGTCCGAACTTTAGACCGGATGGATGGTGCACGCCCTAGAGGCCGCTGGGGTCGAGCTGTGCAAGACCACGAACCTGACGATGGTAACGAAAAACCCGTCTTGAATGGATTGCATGTGGAACAGCTGGAAGATGCGACGATACATCTCAATACTCAGGCAACCCCACTTACGCGGAAACCATCTAGTGGCAGGTCAAAGAGGCAGAGTATCGAGCAAACAACACCGATAGACGTTTCTTTCAGTCATAGTCAATTTCCTTTGAACGCGCATTAGCATTATATTGTAATTCAGGGACATTTTTAGCTAACCAAGACGAGCAACAGCCTGCTGTGGAATTTCGCTGCGCAATGATAATAATACGTATAACCTGCCACCGGCCATGCGAGAGGCGGTGCAGTTGCTGCGGCATGCAACACCATTTATATCCAAACATCTTAGTCCGGACTTTCTTACTGCAGGCGTATAACTCATTTCGTTATGACTACCGCGCAGCATGCAAACGACGACGCCCCACCGTATCCAGCGTATGAGTGGACTTCTACGAATACTGAAGAACCGCCCAATGAGAAGGATTTGCACTCAACAACTCCTCGCATCGAGGACGACGCACTTACAATGGAGGAGAGGCACGAAATAGGCCCAAATTACTACGAAGATGACCATCTTAATCGCCCGACCACCACAAGACTGTCCTCCTATTCAGAAGACGATCAGCAACAAATCACGGAGCAACCACTGACGGACGCGGAGACTCCTCTCGTCCGAGAAGCCAGAGGAGGGAAGGGGTGGACCAAAATGCAAGATATGGGTATGTAGCAAAATACTTTTCGGTAGCTCCCATTCATTTCTCAATTTATAGAGTATGAGGATCCCGAATCGCAAAAGGCACGAGACACACCGCAGAAAGAGAAAGCACTCACCAGGTTCTTTGGGTCGGCATTATATCCTTTGGAACAACGGATACATGACAAGAAACATGGTATCGGTCGTCAAAGATACCCCTTCGTTGGTATGTTGTGTGAATTAGGCGTCTAATTTTATGTTCATTTCTTATAACAGTATACGTGCTGTCCGCTGTTATGATTGGAGTCTTTATTTATGAGCTTGTTTTCAACTCACGGCAGCAGGGCAGCCCTATTTCACTGAAAGTATGTCACACATTGCAGTTCTTGGGGTTGAACGTCCTGACGTGATATATAGCCCACCATTAATCCTATGCTCGGTCCCTCTTCTAGTGCTCTTGTCACCCTGGGGGCTCGTTTCCCACCATGCATGAAATATGTAGATTTGATTCCTCCGTCAACGATACTAGCATGTTTGTCTCTTTCTTGCAATGTAGATTTTATACTAAACTGGAAGCGTAGGTCCAAATAACACGGCGAATCCTGTGACCGAAACTTGCTCGTTAGAGGACCTATGTGGTTTCGGTGGTGAGACCAGTATTTATCTCTGTCGCCTTTTCAACAATGACATATATCTCCAGGTTTTCCAAATAATATACCAAACCAATGGTTCAGGTACATCAGGAGCTCTTTTATGCATATTTATTCACCGACGGTTTTGAATTGATACATTTATTCAAGATTTATCACTCCCATTTTCCTGCATGCCGGTATTATACACATTCTTATAAATATGCTGGGACAATTCATCCTTTCTGCACAAGTGAGTTTCTGCTGAACTTATTATGGTCATATGTGACTTCGCTTCAGATCGAGCGCGACATGGGTTCAGGAGGGTTTATCCTTACTTATTTTGCAGCGGGAATTTTTGGGTCAGTCTTATCCCTGTTCAGTGGTGTTTCGCCTACTGAAGCTTGGTTATAGGAATGTTCTGGGTGGTAATTTCTCTCTTGTCGGCGTCCCTTCCGTTGGTGCCAGTGGAGCAATTTTTGGAACACTAGCAGTAAGTGTGCATCTTCTGTACCTGTCAATCGCCCGTTTTTCATGATCTTAGGTAACATGGGTGGATTTGTTTGCGCACTGGCAATATCATTATCGCCCTGTTAGAAGGGTAGGTTCAAACACTTTCTAATTCTTCGAAAGAGATCTGATTTTAATACACTTTAGCTCGTTTTTATGACAATTGAACTTGCAATTGGTGTTGCTATCGGATATATTCCATGTATGTGGGCATAACTTCTGCACAGAAATATTTCTCATTCTTCTTTGGCTGATTCAGACGTCGATAATTTTGGTACGACTACTGCACGATTAGTACCTAAATTCTGATTTTCGTTTTAGCTCATATCGGCGGTTTTATTATGGGCCTTTTCGTAGGAACGTTCTTCTATCCCGTAATTAGTACGACCAAGCGCCATCGACTCATCATGTGGTCGTTCCGATTGGTTGCACTCCCCCTGGCCATTGTCCTCTATGTGGTTCTGGTTCGGAATTTCTACAGCAGTGATCCGTACTCAGGTAACTATGCTGTCGTCCAGTTGAAGTCAGAAGTTGATCTGTTGCATACTAGCTTGTTCAGGGTGTCGCTATCTGTCTTGCTTCCCGTCCGCCTCAAATAACCATTGCAGGGGGTACGTTTAGGCATTCTATTTAGCTTTATTTTTCTCACTATTTTTTTTTCCAGGACTGGTTTGTCATAACAATATTTTACGGAGTTTCTTCTTATTGGTTTGTTTTTTTTTAGGTTTGACAACGTCAACAACGGGAACCTGAGATGTTTGTATCTTCGTATTAGATATGTACCATGAACAGTTGGAACACTTTTCTCGAATAATTTATTTCCCCGTTCTTTCTTTGGGATAGCGCTGCAACGGCTGTTGGGCCGTTTTTTCTTGTTTGCTTAGACTTGTGTCCGAAGTATCTGTGAACTAAGAGATTTTGCCGATCAGTGTGATGAATACGTTCTAACCCTAAGCTAACCAAATTTGGTGGGATCCTCGCCCAAACAATGATGCACTGCAAGGTCTTTTGCATCTGTGCCATTGCCTGCGGCCGTACTCAAAGCTCGTCCGGCGGATTGCAGTGACTTTTTCTGTTTATTCTGGACCCCAGCATGCTAATCCTCAATCCTGCTTGGCCCCATTTCCTTGGTATTTTCTTCTTAGGGTTTGCATGTTTTGTTGGCATATTCAACTTGTTTCTCAATGGTCATTACTTTTCTTCCCCACATCCTATAACTATTAACAGTCGAGCGGCCTTCTTTTCTAGGTTGGAAAGACCCTATGCATTGTAATGCCTTGCTAAACAAGGGAAGTTGGTTGGATTCAAAGCTTCGGAATTGGCAACCCGACGGTATGTTCGTTCTGCACAGGATGTATTACATCTCTTCATTTCCTTTTTTTTTTTTGCACGACACTGGCAGGTTGCATGCTTTACAATTACACTGAACAAGAGGCTTCGTCATGTCTGCAATCCAGAGAAGTCATTTTCATTGGTGATTCAGTTACTCGCAAGCTCTTTTTCGAGTTTGCGAGGTCGCTGGATAATTCCATTTCCAAGGTTCCTCTTGAACGGGCTCAAAAGCACTCCAACCACAATCTCCATACAATACGTGGTACAAAGCTGAAATTTGCTTGGGATCCCTTTCTCAATACGACATACACACGCCGCGTCTTGTCGTTAGGCGAGCGCGCATCAACGAACAAGTCCGAACTTGCACCTACCATGCTTGTATTGGGTTCTGGCTTGTGGTACCTCCGATATGCAAACACTTCTGGAGGAATTTCAGCATGGGAGAGTAATATGGAAAGAGTTTTTCAGTTGTTGGCCAAAGGATCAAAGCCTGCGGATGAAGTTATCATCCTCCCCGTGGAGCAGATTGTAACATCTAAATTGTCCCAGGAACGCGCTACTATGATGCACCCTTCGGATATCGAGGCCATGAATTCTGACTTGTATCATCGTATCAATCCCCCGTCGGATAACTTCTACCGATACTTCAAGAATGCGTCGTCGCCTTCCCCGATCCCAGTTTCATTTCCGCTTGTGTTTAACAAGATGTTGGATGACTCCTTTACAGAGGACGGTCTTCACTTTTCTGATGCCCTTCTTCGAATTCAAGCGAGGATCCTGTTGAATTTACGATGTAACGACGTTATGCCCAAAACGTTCCCTCTTAACAAGACATGCTGCAATCGATATCCAACACCTTCACTGGCGCACATGTTTGCCCTTGCCCTTGTGCTTTTCTTGGGCCCTCTTATGGCATTTAGAGCTCATAATTACGGCAAGCAACTCTTGGTTTCCAATTTCGATTTGAAGACTGACCCAACTGCAGGTTACAGTCTCTTTCGGACCATAATTCTCAGTAAAGAGGCTCGGGCGCCGCTAATCATCAGCGCTTCACTCGCGTTGATTTACTGCGCGGATAGAAGTAATCTTTGGTTAAAAGAACAGAAACAGTTTAACCCATGGGCGTTTGGTAGTCTTTGTCTCTCTTCCCTCGTCCTTGGTCTGGGGACGATTGTGCGGAAAGATAAAGACATGGGATTTTTAAATCGTGAACAAACGGATGAATGGAAGGGATGGATGCAAGGTAATTGCGACTTTGTAATCACCTTTGCTAAATATTGACTTGTTCCAGCCGTTATTCTTGTCTATCACTATTATCATGCTTCAAAGATTTCAGGGATTTATAATCCGATCCGTTTGCTAGTGGCATCCTATCTCTTCATGACAGGTTATGGTCACACAACATACTACCTCAGAAAAGCGGACTTCGGCCTGACCCGAATGGTTCAAGTGAGGACCCTCAAAGAAGTCCATGACTATTCCGACTAAATGTCATTTTCCTAGGTTGTAATACGCATGAACTTATTTACCATCCTCCTGGCTTATACTATGAACACTGACTACATCTCCTATTACTTCACGCCCCTTGTAACGATGTGGTACATCGTTATCTATTTTACATTCCTCCCAGCCTCACAATACAACAATCGCACCCCTTTCCTTCTCGCCAAGATATTCCTTTCCGCTGGCCTCATGGCTTGGTTCTTCTGGGACAAAAGACTATTGGAGATGTTGTTTGAAATCCTTTACAAATTCTGCGGCATCCGTTGGTCGGCTCGCGAATGGGCATTCCGTGTCAGTCTGGACATGTGGATAGTTTATGTCGGCATACTGGTATCCATCGCAGTGATGAAAATTCATGAAATGCGATTGACAGAAAATCCACGATGGCCAAACATTGTAGTGGCGTCAACTGTCGTCTCCGGGGTTTGCATCGTTTGGTTCTTCGTATTCGAACTTTGCCAAGAGTCGAAGTTCACTTATAACGCCTGGCATCCATATATTTCCTTCTTGCCTATCATCTCTTTCGTCATCCTGCGGAATGCGAACCCTGTCCTCCGATCCGCGTCTTCGCGTGGCTTTGTCTTTTTAGGCAAATGTTCGCTAGAGTTATTTATCGTTCAGTTCCATTTCTGGCTCGCGGGTGACAGCAAGGGCGTCTTGGTTGTTCTGCCCAGTACACGATGGCGTCCCCTCAACTTCGTCATCACTTCTGTTATGTTCATCTACATTTGCGATCGCATCGCTTGGGCAACTGGAGACCTTGTAACCAGGATAGATGGAAGTGAGGGGAGAAAAGAGCTCCCACGGCCTGTCACTAGCCAGCCTCCGCCTTCAACCGAAGCTGGTACATCCACTGTATTTGATGCTGAGGAGGTGGGAGAGGAAAATGACATATCCTTGAAACATCTAGGACCGCCACGAATGGATGATGGGAAACCTGTTCTGTTGGAATCAGACACACCGATTCGACCAAGGCGATGGGTTGATCGCTTGGCCAAGCGTTCGCCATCGCCAGCGGCATTGAAAACTTCATGGTTTACTTGCAGAACTGCAATGCCATTGCATGTAAAACTACTCTTCTTACTGCTTACACTTTGGGTTTTTAATATATTCTGGATATATCCCTAATCATATTTCATAGACAAATTTCCATTTAGTACTACCATCTTCTGTTGTTGATCTTGCGATGCTTTAATGTTACCATACACATCTATACAGGACTATGATAAAAAAGGGAAAAGAATGGAAATCAGGTCAAGGTAAAAATTTATAGCCAATAGACACCTGCAAAGACAGAAAAGTCAGAAATTGTTTTGGCGAGCAAAGTTCAAGGATCAGTATTAGCATGGTACAATCACCATTCCCGCGTCCTCAAAGACGAGGTCAGGGCTTGACTTCTATTTTATTGCATCACATCCAGTCGAACAGGAAAAAGAAACTCACTGCACGAGAAAAATGTAAGCAGGTGAAACGGTTCCTAATTTCCTATAGAATGGGCATGAGTCCGACAGAAAGGCGGTTTGCTGAAAACGGATCAGAAATTTGGGTATATAAACATAAACTCATAAGCCAAATTATTGGCTTCAAAGTAGCGATTCTGTGTCTCGTCCTGCTCGAAAAATCAAGAAATGAACGTACCATGAGTGTTGACAGAAAGGTGAAAAAACTGGAATTTTCTAACAGGAGTTGAGGGCCGGACAAATAATAAATGGCACGTGATCTACGGGCACTTACGCTATTGCGTTGCAACCTTGCTGCCAGTACCGTTACACAAGTATCCGACTTGTTGTCATTGTTCTCTATTCCCATCTTCCATGATGGCTAACGTTCTGCAACCCACTATTGACTTCCATCCTCGTCCTGTATCTCACGCTCCGTCGTCGCTAGGGTTTGGTTTTGGTTTGAGTTCAGCAGGGCCTTCATCTATCAGTTCCCCAGCATGGGCTCCTTACCAGTCCCAGCCCGGCCACACGAATCCAGCAGCTTTCCATCAGCTTGCATCCTCGATAACTCAGTCAGCCTCATCGAGACCGCAAAAGAGGAGGCTTGATCCTGAGGATGACTCTCCTGCTCATCGGGATGACTCTATGGACAGGAGCCCAACCCCACCCAAGCGACCTGCACCGAAAAGGGCTCGGGTCACAAACCCACCAAGTTCTACATCTAAGGATGACGTGAAAGAGAAAAAGGGGGAAGATAATGTTGACATTGGTGTTTTGCTTGGTAAGAATTTCTGGATGCAGTTGGAACTTTTGCTCACTCTTTTGTTTTCCTTTCAGCGAGCCTACCACCACAATCTCTTTTACCTATTCTCACTGGTTTACTCAAGATGCAACCAACTTTGAAGTCCGTCATCCTACCCCTGATTCCTCGTCCTGCAATAGAAGACGTTTTCGAAGCACTGAAGCAATCGGTTAAGAAGTTGCACGATGCGATTCCATTTTCAAATGCCCCTTCGTACTCAACACATTATACCTTTGGTACCCCACAACCAGCAATGCGCAACGATTACATTCTAGGTCGTCTGCGACCCCACATTCTTGACTTTGTCTCTCTCTGTCTCTCGTACTTCCCCTATTTTTCTTACAAATATCCGACATCAACTTCTCCTGCGAAATACAACAACACCGTGCAGTCGAGTTCAAACCTTCAGAAGGAAAAATTCCAACCTGCCGAAACCTTTGCTTTCCTCAGCAACGTTACCAAACTTATTATCGATCAACCAATGCTCGTTCTTTCAGAACTGGAGCCCCTTATTCTTCCACGACTTTCAGAAGAGTGGAAATTATGGATAGAAAATTTGGATCGACATGCCAATCGTGAAGGAAATATTGTTGCTCCTTCTATCTCTAGGACGTGGGAAGTAGAGATCGAAAGGTTGGGTGATGGGAAAGCACCTGGCATTTCGAGACTTATGCGGGACGTGGCACAGCACTTTCCACTGAAGCAAGGTTGGGGATTCCATTGAGGGCGCCTTCGATGATGTTTGGACAGTAAAGTCATGAAGAATGGCTTATTCCATGAAGTTCACTGTACTCTGCCTTGCATATTGCTATCTCCGTCATTGTAGGAACTATATACGAATTTTCAGGACTTTCGAGACATCAATCCATTTTTCTGGCACATTGTTTTTTTATTAGCATCCAGCTGGCCGATGATGATTTCAATTGATGACCATGTTACGACTGCTTGACACACTGTTACTACCAGTACTTGTAGTTAACGGGACTGAGAAAAAAGCAGTTGCTTTCACAATTTTCCCTGTTGCGATGAGCATTGCGATCCAAGGATGAAAATCTGTTGCCAGAATTAGTAGTGAAAAGGACCAAACAAGCACCCACAGGCGCGTGGCCGAAAAAAGTTCGCGTTCCACATCCTCGCTGCGAACGACGGCAGAAGATAATTTTTAGGCGAAGTCTTTGATCAGGGCTGACTTTAATACGGTTCTTGTTTACTGGTCTATTCCTATGCATGCCCCTTCGTAGCCTTCGCCTACCGACCGAGTTACCGTGGACCAACTCTCTCTCCTTTGCTTCTACTTTGCAACTTGCTGCTGGAAATGCATGGACCAGACGCATAACTGCTCTTGCTCCCATGAAGTCTGCTCGAAAGTGCACCATGCAAACGACGGTTCAGTATCAAAATGCGTGCAGTTCAACAGACGGAAAGAATGGGAGTTTGTCAAGGTAAATGTTTCGTGTTATTATTATTTTTGACATGTTTGACGAGGTATTGCTTAGTTCAGTGAAGAACGAATTGCCGTTGGAAACGAGTTCGACCACCGTTCAACCTTCTGCCGGGAACTTGCCATCTCGTTCTCAATGTACCAATCACCCTACTGCGGCAAATCAGCGGGAAACGCTCCATAACTGGCGGGACGCGTTGCGTAACGTCCCCCGTGTTAACCGATTGAACGTCAATACAAACTATGGAGTATCAACCAAATTTAACCAGAAAGGAAGGCAAAAGGCTGAGGCGGTTCCCATTATCCATAACGATCAAGATACCACACCACGTAACCAAGTGCCCAGAAACACCCAAATTCGTCGGCCGAATGCAGACAAACTCCATTTACTCCATGCCATACCACAGGAATCGAGGGCCAAACTCTCCTCCACTGTCAGAGATGCCCTAACTGTGCCTGAACCATTTGTCCTAACCACCCCAACTAGTCGAATATCTCTATACCAAAATCTACTCTATCTCATTAATGCTTACAGACCGACAGCGACTCTGCCTTCTTTGGTAGACTATCACAGACACTACTCGGATTGGCACTCTACGAGATCTTACAATTTACTCCTGGATCTCAGTCTACGTCACAGGCAGTACGGCGTCACCGAATACCTGTTTCGTTCTTTGCGTCTCGAGTGTATACCACTCAATGTAGAAACCCACAAGCTGGTAGTTCGTTGCTTAGTACAACAAAATATGTGGGATGATGCCTGGGGTTACGTTCAGACGTTGTTTTCTGGGGACGAGCGCGGAACAATCCCATTCCCCATCTGGTTAGAGTTTTGTCGTTTACCCAAGAAACGACGGAAACTCTCTAAAGGCGAAGGACCGAAGGCGACACTTGAAGAACAGTTCGAACTTCTTCATAACTCTAGTCCAACAGACATTCCACTGCTTTCCGTAACACCACCTTTCGCCATTTTTTGTCTGGTTGATCTCATGCTGAGGTTAGGCAGGCATGCGACTGCGATGGCGCTTACTGAAGCTTATCTCAAGGCGCTTCCTCGATCCTTGACCAGGAGATCTGTTGTAAATTGCCTGAGAATCATTCATAGCCACTTGGCTCGCTGTACGGCCAAATCGGGTTTGCCGAGGTTTTATGCGGCACGTCAGATGCTTATCTCATTCCTCCAACTCCACCCGGCTTTGAAACCAAATGGCAGAACGCTTTGCCTGTTGTTCAAGGCACTTCAAAGGGCAAAACGTTGTGGCACCGTCGCTTGGAAGCAACTTGCGAAATTCAAAAATGACTGGGGTCCACAGGTCGAAAATCGTTGCGTTCTCCGTCGTGTCTCTCAGCTCGCGCTTAAGGAAGGTCGCCTGGACATTACCCAAAAAATTCGAAAGCTCGAGTTCGTTTCCCGACTCCATCGGCGAGAAGACGGACAGCTGAAACAGGTTAGAAAACGGCGTCGTCTTCCCTATCGACTGATATATCCCAGGAATGGCAAAGAGGCTCGAATGTGGTATCGTCATAGAGCAAGAATTTGTATAAAACTTTTGCGGGTGTCAAAGAAGGTTTTCTTTTGCAAACCCTTCCTACCGTCCCAGTTTTTAGGACCTAATTGAAACGTGGACCTTTTGATTTATTTGGAAACTTATTCCTTCCCAACTTGTGCAGCGCAGAGCCGGGGTTTTACGAATTCGCCGTCCCGTTAGGTCACACCAGACCTCTAGAATGCTTGTCTACTTTTTTTAGCTCACCTGGGCTTAATATGATCCGGTTGACGATGATCGATAACCGTCCTATATCTTAAAACAAACGTTTCGACTTTTTCCAGTAAAATTGTTGTCGAAGAGGACAACCAGCTTTGGGATATTCTGAGCGCCAATCAGCTCTAATTTAACTGACCTTGGTTGTTAAAGCCTTTTTGACAATGATGGTACGTGCTTGCTGTACCACTATAACGGTTGCTGACAAATCATAGCGGTTACATCGAATGATTGGTGGATTGACGACTAAGTTCACTGTCAGAGCGATCAGAACTTTTGGCATCTTCTCTTTGAGTTCTTTCGCTATCAATGCTACCCATGACTCATAGCCGCTAACCTAATTTCAATGGCTCGCATCGAAACAAATGCGACCTCACTTTTTGGTCCTACTAGATCCACAAGATTTTTTGTATTTTAACATGCGATGACTATCCGAGCACCTCATGAATATTATGTCAGTCCGCTCTAGATGGAGAAGACGACAAGTCACAAGTTATGATTAGCTCTTACGCTTGGGGCTGATTTTTTTGACCTGACTTTACTGAGATTTTCCTGTGGAATCCGTTTATTTCGTGATCCGTGCACCTGAGGGGGTCTTCTTTTCTCGAGAATCCTGATCTTGTCTATGGAGGAGATTGTCCGTGCAATTAAAGAAAAAGCATGTAGATCTTTGCTCTTACTCCCCACGTTGAGTTGGACAGTCAGCTCTCCTTCCTGCCACTCCAACGAACCTAGTCTAATACGCACGGTTTTACCGGAGGTCGATTAAGTTTCCCCTATTTATGTCACCGAATAATAATCTTTCTGCTACGTGGAATATTCATCCTTTGTCCCCTTTTCTCAGCGTTAGTTTACTCCATGTCATCCTCGTTTATCTCGGCCTTCACTCCAGTCGTTCAAAATATGTTCTTGACATGTCACTGTACGTTAAACCTTGTCCTTCAATTGAGTTCTAGTTGTGGAAAAAAACCCATGAAGCTAGTGCGCCACACTCGAAATTTAAAAGCACAGAATTCACTATCATTTTTCGCTTGCGTCTTGATGACTCCTCCTCCTCCATCGACTAACCGCTTTCTTGCGATCTCTTGTATCAATGTTGGTGTTGGGCCAGGTGGCACTACCAACCTACTTGCGTATTTTTCTCCTTCCATTCTCCCAAAAGAAAAAAATACTTACGAAAAAAAACAACAGACACATTGCCATAGTTGAATATCTTGGAGAAACGGTGTTCGAAAAATATGTCAGACCTACGACAACAGTGAATTTACGCGTTTCTGAATTTTATTCCGAATGTTGTTGAATGTGATCGACTTAGGTCACTGACTTCCGCTCACAGACAACAGGCATAACCGAAGAACATCTCTATTCTGGTAATTTATCTCTTTTTATTCCGAAATTATAGATTTCTTACTTGAAATTGTAATATAGAGAATGCTTGGAGCTTTAACGATATCCAGCAATATATTGCAAATACTTTTAGAGGAAAGATTTTGATTGGCCATAGCATTTGGCTTGACCTGTCAGGTGAACGGACATGAATTTCACAAGTCGGGATGTGATCCTGACGTTCTTTGACGTAGTGCTCGGTATACCTCACCCTGCGGTGGATACCAGGGACGTAGCCCTTTACCAGGTACGCAATTCCAAATTTGTGGTTGATACCAGAATATACAAATTTTCATTCTCACACCTTTTTAGCCCTTCCGCAATGCGCTGCGTTCGCCTAACCAGATCATTGGCCTTCAAACTCTTGCGTGGCAGCTCATGCAGAGGCGTTGTCAAGAAGGGCTAATCCACCCTGTGAGTTGTGTATGATTTCTATTGGTTCCGGCCTATATCTAACTTTCTTTTTTATTTTTCTCAACTTTTCTATACCAGGTCGAGAACGCTCGCGCTGCCTTGGACCTTTATCGTTCTGATTCTGAAGCATGGGAGGCCGCAATAGCGCAAAGCAATTGGCCATGCGCTCTTCCACCAAGCACCTTCTCTCGGTGTTATCTTTAAATTTGTTCTTCCACCAAGCACATTCTCTCGGTGTTATCTTTAGCTCTTTCTTCCTCATAACTTCTTGGCATTCATCATACATATTCTGAGACAAACACGACTCTGTTAGAATATTCCCCACAAGATCGATATCATCATTCATGTTATATAGCACTGTAACCAATAGATTGTTAAAGAAGATCATTGCCTTTTTTGGTATGTCCTTCTCCAAAAGGAGACTGTCATCAATGATCGCGAGTTTTGGCAATTATCCATATTTCGATTTGGGGTTCAATATGTTTCAGTCTATTGTATTTCTATAGGAAAAGGCACGAATTGGAGCCAAGAAAAAATCTAGTTAGCTGCGTGTCTTTGCAACGCCGTTAGCATGTGTAAATTCACATGATTAACATGTTGCAAAGTACCTTTTCTGCGCCGAGCGCTCTCATGATTTCTTCGTAGACGAATAATGCCGAGGCATTTACAGGAAACGTGCGCAAAAAACAAGGGCCAAGACCACGAAAAAACCCTACAAGGCCATCGCGAATATAGATCTGACGCGCAACAAAGTAGAACGAGGGCCGCGTCATAATATTTGCCGGTATCGAGCCACTCCCGGGGGAAGGATACGGGAGCGGATACGGATGAGCCATCATACGACTGTCAGGTGGAGTGTTAGATAGGACATAACGGATTTTCGTCGACCTACTTTTTGATATTATCCGATGGAATGGCCATCGCCCAAAAGACGAACGAACCCAAACCACCGGCCAAAAAATGTGCGCCACCAGTGCTTATCTTTGAATGAATGGTAACATGTTGCAAGATCCGCTTCGGCATTAGAAACATACCTCGTATGGGGTTCCAATGAAAGACGAGAAAAAACGCATTAGTACCTGTGTGGGACCTGGTTAATTCAATTTCGGCTGGAACTATCCGAAAGAAAGCACGCAGACCTCAACAGATAAAAACATCCAGAAAAAATTGCTTCTAAATGCGATACTGCCGGTGAACCCTGACCAAAGGCCGCCGATTCCCTGGAAGCGAACAATTTGGCGTGCACAATCAATAGGACTTTTGAATTGCCGGTCTCTTGCCATCTTTTGTGACTGAAGTTGTAGTTTGACTGTGGAAAAACCAAACGCAAGTCAGCAGGTAGCAATATCTCCGAAATCACAGCAGGCCTTTGAGGTGTTCTATTGGTGTAGCGATCAAGGCACTGCAGGGTTTCGATCAGCTGGAATGAAATAGAAAATTAGGGATGTAAAGGTCGACCTCGTACACCCCGCAAACAACCCAGCTATTCCGTGACCAAGTATCGATAACCTGGGTTGTCCAGTGGATGGCGAAATTTCAGTCATGCCATGGCGTATTAAAAACAGTCGGTAATTATGGAGAGATCCAAAAAGAACCGAGTCTATTGCAGCCCAACCCATAGCGGGTGGAGTTGCTCCTTTGTAGAGTGCTCGTATTCCCTAGGGTTTTATTTATAATGTCCTAACCCTCAATTTTGAGTTGACCTCACCTCATGCCTAACGATTTTGAATAAGACGTCGAGTGCCCCATTATATGTTCCTGGAGATGCACATTGCATCCGTGTTTTTACTGTATCAAAACTTGAACGCCTCCACGGTAACTCATACCTTGCGAAGATTTTGAACTTTAGATCTTCAGACCTAAAATTTGTAGTACGCACCGATCGCCAAAAAAAGTCCGCTCACCCATGACCTACAGCAACCTGATAACGGGAAGAATTTTAAATGTGAATATCAGAGAAGAAAGCGGGGTTTACCTTTGTCAGACCTAGAACGTTAGGTACGTTGAATTGGACGGGTTGTGAGGAGAAGTGTGACACTATTACCGCTGCCCATGCCTGCTATGGCACCAGCTAGTCTAACCTGATAAACTTGACGGCCATCTTGAGGCATCCGAGATACGAGGGATTGGAAGAGAGGAATCGAATAATGCTATTAGAAGCCAACGTATAACCGGCAAATGGCACGGGACGCATGACCTCTCCTTGTTCAAATGTCATCTCCTTTTTGACTCTTTCAACAATTCGACCATGACAGACCAAGAAAAACAATGCAGAATCTGCCTTGATGGCGTAGAAACTGAGAGAGAACTCGGACGTCTCATTCGACCGTGTCTGTGCAAGGGTTCTATTAGTGTAAGCATTGACATTCGACCTTTGTAACTCAAGCATAAAACCAGTTTCTCAGTGCTTTCATTGCAGTATGTCCATGTTGAATGCCTCAATAGGTGGCGTAAGACTTCGTCGGCGAACAGTGCCTTCTTCGCGTGTCCACAATGCCATTACAAGTATCGGTTTGCAAGGACTCAAATAGCTGGGTTGGCTGCTAACACGAGTGAGCGGTATGGTCCTTTACGTCCTTCAAGTTACTCAAAATCCTCTTTAGTTATCGTTGGAAGTCTATCTGCCTTCCTCTTTACTCTCATCGTGATGGCTGCTTCCTTTATCACGACATTCTTCATGTCCTCTTTCGAGGCACCCACGACTACCTACAGTTTCTTCTACATTTCACCCTTTGACGTAGCCCAGGACCTCATTACAGCAGCATTCCGCATTATCAGGGACGGGAATATCTACAACTTCTTTACCGAGCCCGTTGTCCGGTCTTCACGTCGAAAGGGACCGCCAACGGAGGCTCCTCTTCCACAGCATCCTCCCGGCATAATCAAGGGTTTCATCCGCCGTTTCTTGATCGGCCTACCACTTGTGGGCGCTGGATCTATTGTTCATATGCTACTATCTCTACAAATGCTTGCACCTGTCCAGTTTGTTGCACGATATCGTGCCAGTCAAAGCAGAAGAAACAACAACACCAGGGATATCGCTGCTCTGATAGTTATTGCGTTGGTGATTGCTGGCATCATCAGGTATTTTTTCTTTTGTTTATCCTCGTGCGGTTTTGCGAATGTCCTTGATTTGTAGGGCACTCTACAAGGTCTACCGACTCACAGAGAAGATATCGAGGAACGCCCTTATGCGTGCTGAAGTTGCTATTTTAGAGGTCAACTAAGGACATTACTAGTTGTATTTTTATTTGGAATGGATATTGTTGCAGTACATCGACTAGTCGATTCAAGTAGTGAAGGATTCAACAAATATACTACCAATATTTCCGGAGTTCTCGTCTTGCGTTTTCATATAGGGCCTTCGTCTCTCTCCGACTTGTCTCGAGTTCGGAAAGGTAGTGATCAACGGCAGAATCCACACGAGCAACTGGAAACTCTAGTCTAAGGGTCTTGGCCTGGGGTCGTGTTGCTTCAGTTATCCAATCAGTAATGAGGACAGCAATTTCGGATGATATTGTTTGGACGTTGGCCTGGTCGTTGAAGGGGGGCACCTGATGAAAAAGTGAGATTCAGAAAGGCCATGGAGTAATAATGTATTGTTTTACCTGGGATTCATACATTTCGTTGAACACGTCCCAGATTTCTGCGAACTGTACCCCACATTGTATTAGTAGTCGAGCAGCCCATCCTACAGGAAGAACGTCTTTATTTGCTAGCAAGAATCGGACAATAAGCATGGCAATGAACCCTTTTAAGTCAACATCAGCATTGGTAGAGAGGGATAAAAAATGAGCACCCTCACGTAGGGGGAATGCACACTCGGATGGATAAAAGCGGTGACCAAGTGGAACAATACGTGCGACAATAATGTCTGCCCTGTCTGCAGGCACGTTGGTCTCCTCCATAACTGTGGAAATCAATTTATTTTGAATTATTAATCAAGATGCAAAAGACATACTTTCATCAAAGATCTGGGACCAAATGGGCCTCACAATACCTTCGTCACGGTGCTCCGACACGTGCAGGCAAAGTAACTTGGTAGCTGTGAGATCGAAAGGAACAGCAAATTTTTGATACAACTGCCGAGTAATTTATTATAAAGCAATAAACACAAAATCAGAGGGACATTTACGTCTGTCATGGTCAACAGTTGCTTTGACAGCATTCTAATGCGATCTCCAACCTCAGGAGCGTCGTTGACGTGGGGCAGGAGCGTGTTGTAAATTTCCAGTTGAACTTGTGCAACGTCGAGTTTTTCTTCCAGGTCTGAAAGGAAAGCGATCGCTGTTTCATGTCTTCCTCCAGCTGATATTGGGTGTGACTTGGCATTAGCAACTGCTAGGGTTAGGTATTCTAACCGTGAATCCAGTTCGACTTCAAATCTGTATCCAACCAATAAGTCAAAGGGCGTAACAGGAAGGCATTCGCATACTCGGTTGACTCTGCCATAGCACCAAGAACTTCAGCAGCCCGCAAGGGTTGTCCATTCTTGACGTAGAATTTCCAAAGTAGTTGGAACTTGTGCAGAGACGGAGGGTCTCGTCGAAGATGAGCTTCAAGATAGGCAGGTCTCATCTGTATAGATGATGAAAATTCACTCGACCAAAAAAATGCTAAGAACCAGACCTCGAGTAAATCGTCTGCAAGGTTCCTACTAATCAACCAGTCGTACAGTGTCGAGTGGAATATTTCATCTTCACTGGCAAAGGAGAGTTCATAAGCATGACTCCTAACAGTCTCGGGGTCATTCAGCGACGGTACTCCGCTATTAGCCTGGACTCTGTTGCATTTCTCCTCGAAAACGGACAAAGAATCCAAAATAAGGTCGTAGCACTGAAGCCGTTGTCGTATAAGCGGGAAACGAGGATCCTGCTCCGTGCCGTTTGCATGCCAGCATTCTAGACCCGCGTTATCGGGATCTTGTGCCTGCGCACAAGTGAGAGGAAGTTCGACAGCTCCTTTAGCATAGCCAAGGTGTTGAAAATCTCCAATAATCTCCCGTAGTTTCTCGAATTCAAGAATGCGAGCACCCTTGGCAAACAGCCTAAAATTTTTTTAAGAACGTTTCCTAAATCTCAAAAAATAGATTCGAACCGCAGTGCTTCGGCTAAGTATTTATGTCTTTCCGCAGGGTTACGTGTTTCAGCCGCCTTCCGGATACTTTCTTTGGCCTTATATAACATGACGTCGTCCGTACTGCAGAAGGACCCGCACCGCTGCTGCAATATCTCGCTTATTGTGTCAACCTGAGCCGAAGTCAATCCAAAGACATCAGAGTCATCAATGAATGAACTTGCACTAATTTGCTGCCCGATTTGCTGGTCAATAACAACGTTGACCAATGCTCTCGATATTGTCATGCCATGTTGAGTTGTAATCAGGTCTTCAAACGTCACGGAGGAGATCAATTTTTGAACTTCAGCGTCGCATCTGGATAGTCAATTAGCTAAACAGCAGCATAGATCCTGCGAAAAACACACTTGGCAATAAGCTCTCCTAGGTGATAATCATTGAGTAACAGCACGAAGGACAGTGCTTCGATTGTTCTTGACAACAGCGACTGAAGCTCAGAAACCGACTTCTGTTCAGCCTAAGTATGGAGGTCAGATAAGAGAGATATTTGTGTTACAAAACAACTGTAATACCTTCCAGGCCTCTTGTTCTGTTATAAGGGTTCGACTGGTAGTCGTCTCGCTAGGTGAAGATTGGAATAAGTGGGGATTGCGAGTCAAGAAGTCCTTCAGCGCAAACAAATTCTTCTGAACATTGACCAGAATTGTCTCCGACACATTAAGGGTTCTTTGTCCAGAAGGCAAAACGGCTGTCAACTTTGCTTTCCAAATGGGTCGTACGAGTCGTGCAAAGTACAGTGCAAAACCTTCCCTTCTTCCACTGAAAATCGCTAATCCTTTGTTCTCTGACGTGCCGTACATTACACGTTCTGTCCAAATTGGCCGCTCACCAAAGTCATAAAATGCTTGCTTAGCAACGGCCGCAATCTCGGGACTGACCATAACAATTGTACTTGGTGTCTGGCCAGATGACGGATCTAAGAACGTGTTTCCACTGGCTAGTCCAAGTAACATTGCACACGTCTGGTCTCGACCAAAGCTTCGTCGAATGGCATATCAGCATTCTTATACACAGAACTTGATGTCGCAGGACTGACCTGTCTCTAAACTCTATAATTGGTTGAAAGTTGGTTTGTGACTGCAACTCTTCCAAAGCCGCTTTTAAAAAGTCTAGCGTACGCCTCTTAACCAGGAGCGTCAGACCCACATTTGTTAGCAGCACAAATTGGTTAGGTGACTCCCCGAATTGAGTAGCGAGCTCGTTGAATTTTTTGGGCGTGGGGGTGCCGCTGGGGGTGACGGATGGTGCCTTTGGGATTGCAGCTGCAGCCCAAGTTCTTCCGGGGATGGCGAGTACAGTAGCATACTCGGTGAGAGGGGGACGATTGGGATTTCCTGGGTGGTTGCCATAGTTGTCATAGGTGGACGTATACGGTGCTGGTTGCGTCGACGGCTGAGGGTGGTTCAGCAGGCCCAGACTGCCGATCCGAGAAAGGTCAGGAGCGAAACACAGGATGAAATCTGTACCTTCGGCGTCGCCCTTCTGAGCAATGACCGTTAACCCATCCGCATAAGCGGAATCTGTTAGCTTGCCAGCTTGGAATGCAGACGGCTTTGGCTGCGAATAAAATTGCGATGCCCCGAAGTTTGGCACTTGCGGCCGGTGCATCCGTGCTTGCTCATCTGGGTGGATTAGGTTCGTGGGTGGCAAGCGCACGTGAACGAGTTGAAGAGGTCGGGGACCACTGGAAGCAGCAGAGCCAAGTGGATAACCATAGCCAAACGAAGGGGCAAAGAAAAGACGAATTCCACTTGAACTGACGGCGACGAGCTGCAGTCCTCCCCTAGAATCAATGGGATCAATCACGTGCAAACCGATGATTGTAAATTCGTCTTCTGCCGTTAGGTGAGGTGTTACAGGGACTTTTTCGCGCACAGATTTGTACAATGAAGACAGGGTTTGTACATGTTGAACAGACTTTTCACCATTTGGTGTAAAAATCGATATTGAATTGTACGAGGTGAGGGCATAAAAGCAGTTTCGCCTCGAATCAGATACAAGAAACATGATACGTTCTGTATAGATATGTGAGACTCGTTAAAACCATGTACTATGAGAGACGTACCTTCGGAGCCTGCTGTCACAAAGCGTGGCAAAAGGCTTTGCACTGCGCCCCGCGAATGGTCTATTAGATGGACCTTTTTCCCAAACCATGAATCCTTCTCCTGGTAATGGAACTCGTAGAGGTGTCCGTCTTGAGCACCGCGCATAAAGATCCTCCCGTCCTCAGTGCCTATTACTGAGCCCATCTCAACATCGGTCGAAACGGAAAGATCTGTAGCGTAAAGTTGGAGTTCCTTTCGAATTCGATTCTCTGGGCCTTGCACTGGCGAGAGCGCCACTCCAATAAGCAGAACAGAGATGGGAGTGCAAATAACGAGTAGATGTTGAATATCGTCCACGAACATTCCTCGCTTTGGTCGGACAATAGCGACATGCGTGATCACGTCTGGTTGGTCTAAGAAAGAGGCAAGTTCTTGACTGAGAAAGTAAAATTAATAACATTTGACAGTTGAAAATAATGCAGACTGTACCCATCGTTGTAGTCCCACAGAAATAATTTATGATCTATGGAAATCCATGCGCGCTCAATTTCAGGCATCAATCCCATGTGTGAAACGACATTTGCGCCTAGGACGTGTCATTGAGACTGCGAGAGCGAATCAATTGAGAAATACCCACTGGTTGTAAATTGAAAGAGACCCTCAGGAATTCCAAGAAACTTGCGTTTCTGGAATGGCACTCGTATGTCGTCTGGAAACACACTATAAGATGCAGAAACCTGACTGCCGGCTGAAGGTTCATTTAGACAAGTTCGAGGAACACAGTACAACAACATACCAGAGGTGATAATTTCTCCCAAATCCGGAATAATTTGTGCATCCTTCGAGAGTTGTTCAAGAAGGACATTACTTGCACTTTGCAATGCAGGAAGATCTATGGCTGTGAGTTTTGTTCCTGGAGTTTGTCGTATAGGGTTTTCATTGTCTTTGGAAGAGGACGCATTAAATTGTGACTCCATTGAGACAAAATTAGAGATTCCTGCCAGGCCCAGGCGAAATGCGTGATATTAGTGGGATAATTATACGTCCAGTGGACGACGAGAAAAGCAAACATACACTTGCTTGCAGATCGTTCAAAAACCTGTTGGGCACGTGCTCGAGTGAAACGTTATATATTCCCCCTTTCGGAAGGTGCTATATTTCTGGGCGTTTAACCATCCATGTTCTACAATGTCTTTGGCCCATACATTTCCCTTTCATAGCCCAAAGCTTGCAGTTATGCATAGAGCTGTCGTTGCTCACATACAGAGTGCAGACTATAAATTCGAGTTGCCTGTATTAAGCCAGGAAATATGGGAGAGGATTTGCGATGACCCTCAGGAAAGAGAACGACTAGAGTTTGTCGGGGACTCTCGTATCGGTTCCTTCGTGTCAGAGGAACTGTACAAATGTCGGCCTAGTGAAGGTCCTGGCTTCTACACCGTCAGTAATCTTTTCTGCACTTCTGCATTTGTCTCATTCATGAATCTTGGTCAGTGTGCACGTTCAGTCCTTACAGCTAACGCAACATTTGCGCACATTATGAACAAAGCCGGCTTCCACGATATTAAAAATCCTGTTAAACCAGCCGGGGACGCTCTGGAAACCATAATAGCGGCGTTCTATACTGAGCAGGGCCTTGAAGCTTTTCAATCTTATGCCAAACTATATTTCGTCCCTCTCATTCAAATTGCCAGCAAAGCATATGATGGATTTCGGTATGTATACCTCTCTTTTCTCTTTGAAATTTGTTTCTGTACGGAATGTTAGTCGCACGAGCAACGAGACCCGACGAAGGAAGAAACACGAGCTGAATGTTTCGAGTCCCCTCCATCGCGCAAGAGCACGCAAAATTCATAAGCGTGAGTCATGGAAGTTATGTGGTCCTTCGGCTTGGTTTAGCATCTTTTGATTCCAATTCCACCTATGTGGTTTCAATTCATATGGTATAGTTGCAACGAAACGATTACCAGCATCTTTTAAGAGGTCGCGCACCACTCCAATATTCATCGACCTAACGACGGATGGCCCGGCACCAGAAAGCGAAGTGAAAGACGTCCGGCGGTGTCATCAAGTAAGTTTCACTCTATCCAAAAGTATTTATTACCCATTACCATTATAAAAATTTAGAGATCTTCGTCTGCAATGCTGACACCACTAAAGTTGGCAAAGAAAAATATCCCCGAACAGCCGTCCGCAGATGAAGGACATCGGAGTCAGGAAATCCTTCGATTTATATCGGTTTCTCCACAAATTAAGAGGACGACGAAACGCCCAAATCATGTCCCGTCTTCCCTCGCTCCGAAGCCTTTACCGTCCGTTAGCAACTGCGATCCCGAAGAAGACCTTGTCAAGTCTTTGAAACGGACCTTTATCTCGGGAACAGGCAGCTTTAACAATCCCTTCTTAATTGATTGAATCCGTTTCCTGGCCCTATGATCACTGAATAATCCATATATCCCTGGATATCTTAATTCACGTATTTACACAAGTTACACACAGAATATTAATCACAAAAATGCAAGGAGCGAATATACATTCCACCTGAATTGCAGGTCAACGAATCTGGAAAAGAATAGCAACATGGATGAGTAAAAGATGAAAGCAAAGGTGTTTGCCCTGTCATGATAGCATATTACGAAAGCTAGTGGTAAGATAATTAGAAATGCTCCTAAAATTCGTATATTTCAGTGAACAGATGCGTCGAAGGAAAAAAAATCTACGTACCTTGGTGAAAGAGAATTCTACATTGGAAGTGGTGCACTCGTCGCAAGCCGCTTTGATGGTCTTGGAAAGGCCGCCTGGGCCACAGAAGTATGACTGTAAGAGCAGAGATACGCCATTAAGATGATGCAAAGGGGAACATAAACAACCCTTACTCCAACTTTAGTCTTCAACTGTGAAGAAGCTCCGGGCAAATAATGACCTGAATCAATAGCTTGCCTCATGCGAGTGTAGATGGTTTTCCAGTCCGGGCGCCCAAACGTTGTACGAGACCGAAGTAGAGTCAACGGATCATATTCAGAGCCAGCATCGTTCACTGTAATGTTCCAGAGCATGTCTTCACTGATCTTCTGTGTGAGGTAAATGTTGATGCGGAGGAAGTTGGCTTATAAAGCAAAGTTAGCGCGTCAAGAGAAAATTACACGGAAAACTGCTCACGATCGGCTTGAGCTGTTTCCACTTCTTGAAGGAGACTCTGAAACCATCCAAACGAAGGAGCGTCACGGCAGATCCAGAAAAACTCGACACGGCGAAGGGAACCGAGTCTGCCTCTCTTCTGTCTATACCATATATGTTTGAGAATAGAAGCAAATGGAGTCACACCTGGGAATTCTTGTCAGAATGTGATTGACAAATATTGACCGACAGACAACTAACCAATACCAGCGCCGATTAGAACAGCAACTTCGCAGTTGAAAACATCTTCGGCAGGAGCACCATATGGGCCGTCAATGCGGATGTGAGGGAGATTGGTAGATGTGATGGCCGGATCAAGCTCGGCGTACTGTCCTCGAATCATGCCAGTTTTGAATTCTTTCTCAACGCCTGTCATCTGGGTCATCGTCGCCACAACTGACGGACCGAATTCAAGCAGTTCACCAAGGCTACAAGTCCAATCACCGACTTGGCGTATATGGATGGAGATATATGGATCTTCTGGCGCAGAGGTGATCGTGAACTTGGCAATAAACAATAAGTATAGGTATAAAAGAAACAATAATGATACTTACAGGATGCCATTGGAATTTAGATATTTCAGGAATCTGGACAAATAACCACTGTCCCGCAGTATACCTAAGGCTCGGCTTGATCATACGTAACTCCATAGCACCTACGCGAAAATGAGCATTGATAATAAGGTGAAAAATGATACGAACCACTCGGATGAACGAAAACCTTGGACAAACGTGTGGCTTTGCGAGCACGAACTTCCCTCCAGACTCGTTCACCAACGTAGATAATGCTAGGCCAAATTATAAATCGCCAGCTGTAATATCCAAGACAGTGCTCAGTCGAGTAATATGGGAATGCGGGAATGAGGTCTGGCTCGACACTGTCACGCACGAAACATCCTGATGCATGCGTGAAGAGACCGAGCATGAAGAAGAATGCGAGATGATGAGTATACCAAAATACTTCGAAGCACTGCTTCCTGATCTTATGGTGGGCGGTCGTGTACATCAAGAACATGATGAGGAGCATGAAGTGGCCAGTGATACCGCCAGGCTGGGTATAATGTATTTCCTGAGCAGTTTGCTTGCGAATTTCTGTAGTTGTATAAGCAAATGACTTCAAAAAAACCACAGCTGATAATACTGACGAGTGCGCTCGACGTTTATGAAGTTCACGTAGTGAGCTGTGGTGTGAACTACAGTCCAAAAAGCCATCGAGTATGCCACCTGTCTGTGGAACCAGAGATTTTCATCGGCAGGGAAGAGCCAGGTAATCTTGGGTCGAATGATACGAATAATGTTGCGCAACATTGGAAGGAAGATGAGACCGCCATCGTACCCAAGAACCAGACCAGCGCCACGAGAAGTCCAGACTGAGTATTTGAGAGAATTAAGGCCAGCGAGTCGTTGGTTGGTTTGCTGTCAACATGATAAATAAATATCTAAAACGGTTGAAAATTGAAACACACTTGAGTGTACCATCCATAGGCGAAGAGAGCTAAATGTGAACCATAGAAAAGGACATTGAACAAAAGCCTCCGTCCATTAAGGAATTCGCGTTGGAACCACGTCTCAGCCATTAAAACAAATTATTGTAGGCAAAAAGGTGTCCGGTAACCAGCCAGAAAGCAAGCAACAGAAGTCAAAAAACGAAGGGAAAAGAAAGGAAAGGCGATCAAGCCTTTGCGACTTCACTGAGATGGAAGGAGAAAAGAGAGGCTGCCGCTGGGCACTGTGTGACCAGAATCATGTGCCCTGTCGCGACAAGGATCAAATTTGCTCCCATGGCAATCTGCTACAACAACCACAAAAACAACTTTATTTGAGCTATATACTCTTTGTTTATTCTTCATATCGATATGCAACCATAGCTTCAATCCGATGGACGTCAGTGCTGAAGCTCCGCATTTTCACCTGCTGGCTCTTGCTGGCTTCTATCGCCAATGGGTCCGTGTCAACCCATTCTCCCACAGGAACTTCTGCGGATTCGGAAGTGTACGCCAAAATATTGAAAACTGTCGGCTCGTGGATGACTGGGAGATATGTCACCATTGAGATTATTTGCTTGAGGATCGCTCGAATTTCTGACTGAATTTCCGCTTCTGGCTTTGGTTGTCGACTGGTTGCAACAGATCAAGAAGCTGACAGTTGAGGAAGATAATTCATTACCTTTGCTCCGATGTTTCGGGTGGTGGTTCCACCAACATGATATCAAACACCCAACGTTCCAGGGGTATGCGTGTGTCTTTGGAAATAATAGCCACGACGAGTTGGTTTACCGAGCCAGTCCGAATCCATTCTGAAACGAAATGCTTAAACAATATTCGCAAGATCTGAAATGGTCACATACTATGAACCTGGGATAGTATTCTTTTTAAAGCAAGGGTTGGTAAATGAATGAGATCAAATATTTATAAAAAATACCTTTCCAAGTAATTCTCAAGAGCGAGGTCTTGAGTTACGAGAACGGTCTGCCCATATTTCTTGACCATATGAAAATCGTCTGAGGGATAAACTTCGCGTTGGAAAAGGATTCTACAACACTAAGAGTCAATGGAATGTTCTCTATCAATGTACAAAGGATCGTACGTGTTCACAGAGTATTTGAAGAATTCGGTGACAAGTGCAGATGACCCTTTAAGCTTGATAGCTTCACGATTTACTTGCTTCCCCGCTTGTTTTGTCGCCATCGGTAATGTTGTGAGTTCGACGTGTAAAGACTCGCGGTGTTGAACACGTATCACATGACCGGGACTATTGTCAAGTCAAAACGGTTTTGATTAGCGCCATTATTGTTACTTCGCAATGTCGGCCGTTACGCCCACGGCTTCATCGCAATCACCAATAGCGACATCTCCAAATCAAACTCAGGATTCTTCATCTACTATTCCAGCTGCAGACCGCATTGTCATCGAATATCTTCGTGCACGAGGCCATGCTCAAGCCGCAAAGACACTCCTAGAGGAACTAGAAGCCACTTCTCCAAATGATAATTCAAAATCTTCAGAATCTCTTGGCGCAGAAGATCTCATAAAAGCTCTCGCCGTCTTTGCCCAGAAACCCTCGCGGCCTGGTGAAAATATTCTAAAGGACGCCTCAAATGTCTTGCAAGAACTCACTGCCATGGGTAATCCGGTGAATGTCCAAAATTTGATTGCAAGCATTGGTACTGTTGGGGCAGAGGAGCTCCTTTCTCTTGACCCTACCGATAAGCGCGAAGGATTCCGGGAACTTGAAGCTTGGGTAGATGGATCACTCGACATGTACAGAGTACGTCTGCAAATGGTATCTACATATCCCAGTTAACTTGGTTCGTTGCAGCCTGAATTTAGACCTATTCTCTTTCCAATATTTTGCCATTTTTACCTCGATCTTATTCAACATGCCTTCAAAGACGCAGGTATTATGGTCCTGTCAGTTTCAAGACTAATGATTTACCTAGCATTACAGCGCACTACTTCTTCCAAAATTTCTCTAAATCTTTGTCCCCATCTCATAGTGAAACACTTCACCACCTATCGACTCTCCTCCTTCCCGCCCATGTTCAAAATAATGAACTTGCGCAACGATTCCGCAGTGAAAAGTACACTATTCGAATGAGTCGTTCCGGTTTCGGTCTTCTTGTAGGATGGCTCACGGAAGGTTTTGGAGGAGAAGCGCTGGGCTCTGGTGATGGTTTCACTGGCGAGAAAGGCAAGCGCGGGCGAGCAGCTGTCATGCGCGTAGTCAATAACCACTTGAAATTTGATGGTGAATGGGAAAATTTCTCCTCCTCAATGGCTACTAACCTTGCGACATAGTTACTTCCACAAACCCTACAGCCGTCTCTCCCCATGCATGGGAGGAATCTACGGGCCTTCTTTCTTCCCTCATCCCTCAGGCTAATGGAAGCAAATCCACAATGACGAATTCACAAGCCTTCAATGCCAGCAAGGGCCCTCTGAAACTTGGCCCAGCGCCCTTAGCAGACGACTTCAAGATAGAAACTGAACGGGTTCTTCGAGAACAAGCCATGCTTGACAGGGATATAACTGCACAATATGACGTTCCTTACTCTAAGCCTCTCATCGCTCCGGGCCTCACGGCACCCACGGAAGCTGAGCTTCCACCCCGCCCGCCCACATTCAGGGCAATTGATGTGGAAAGAGAAGTCAGCATTGTGAGGGATGCGAGAAAGAGGATACGACTGGATCCATCTGCTTTGGCGGGCGTGGACCTAAATTCTCCTCAAGCAACTACTCTGCGTGCAAGAGCCTTGCCAAGTATATGTGCATACACTCTACACGATGTATCGGAAGGGTGAGCTCTCGTATGAACCATAGTTGATATTTATTTATTGCTAGCCTAGATCCCCTTGCTGCACCTTTTCGCCAGATACGTCACTAATGGCTGCAGGATTCGCGGAAAGCTATATCAGACTTTGGAGTCTAAAAGGCGAGAAGTTGAAGGGTCTGCGCAGTGATTTCCAGTCGAGTGCCGTAAAAGATGGTAGGCAAAGTTACATTGGAAATTATTCTTACTCACCACTGTCGTCTTTAGCCGCATCTCTCGCCAAAATCCGGGAGAAAAAGGGCAGTACAACTCGCAAACTCATCGGACACAGCGGTCCAGTTTATTCTGTCGCCTTTGACCCTGTCAGTGGCTCCGCAGCGCCTCCTAAGTATCTTCTATCGTGCTCTGCAGATGCCACCACTCGGCTGTGGTCTCTGGACACATTGACGAATATTGTTGCGTTCAGGGGACACGAAAATCCGATCTGGGATGTTAAATGGAGTCCCATGGGGATCTATTTCGCGACGGCAAGTAGGGACAGAACGGCGAGGCTATGGTCGACGGACAGGACATCATGTTTGCGAGTCTACGCTGGTCATTTGAGTGACGTTGATGTGAGTATCTTGGTCTCCTGTTTCCCAGTGTTTAGTGACACTCCCATCAGTGTGTGCAATTCCATCCCAACTCTCTTTATCTTGCGACGGGGTCTAGCGATTGGACAGCACGTCTGTGGGATGTTCAACGCGGCACCTGTCTTCGAGTTTTTATTGGTCACCAGGGTGCTGTCTCTTCTCTCACCCTAAGTCCAGACGGAAGGTATATGGCCACCGCAGGTAGGCTCATCATTTCATGTTTGGCCTTGCTTCATTGACATGGTGTCGATTACTCAGGAGAGGACCTCGCTATTAACCTCTGGGATCTTGGTTCAGGAAGACGAATCAAGAGAATGACGGGTCACACTTCTTCAATTTATTCCTTGGCATTCAGTGCAGAGTCGTCACTACTGGTCAGTGGAGGAGCTGATTGGACAGTCCGTTGTTGGGACGTCAAAGGGGCAGGAGGTGCCCGCACTAATAAACCGCAAAAAAACGGCGTGGTTCGAAGTTACGGCGACGATGATGCCGAGACGTGAGTAAAAAATGTCTACAATTCCTCCCGCATCTCAACGGCTTTTTAGAGCGGATCTTTTGGCGACGTTTCCCACTAAGCGAACGCCAATAACTAATGTTCAATTCACCCCTCGTAACTTGTGTTTAGTCGGCGGTGTCTACCTCGCACCCGAGATACGGTGATATGTAATTAAAATATCTTCTTGATGCTTTTACTGTGATTCGAGTGCGATTCCAAGTTTCCACCCCCTCCACGCGAAGGAATAAAAACTGGAAGAAGAAGACTAGTTAAATTGTTATTGCATTGGGCTACGTAATGCTCTGTATGTCACGTGAGATTCGGGATCATATTGAACTTGATCAGCGGCTGAGCAGTAAGCCTTGAACCTTCGCAGTGTTCACAAGTGCTTATCCTTCATTCTGCTTCTGTTTGTATCTTAAATTGAAACGAAGTCGTGTAAGTAGTTCTAAGTATCGGGCACCGCCATCACCTAACTTCGAAGGCGTCGCGTGTCCTCATTTCATCCGCAGAAATGGCAGACGAGACCATGGAAATCGACGGTAAGGTACCAGTTGACCACGATAGTCAAGAGGATAATTATTCTGCTCCTTGTAAGCTATCTCCCTGCTACTCCGAATGACGAACGGTTTCCTGACTTGAATTGTCTCCTTTTCGTCAAGCGCCTACCATAAAGGACAATTTTCGCGAAATCCAGGTTAAAGTTCACATACGTCAACCCGAGAAAGACTCGTGGCTTTACCTAGGCAGAGGAGTAGTGACACAAGAAGTTTCAGGACAATCGTCCCGCGTCGGTGAGTTCAGATTCTAGTGTTTTTGTTGCACACCTCTTCTCAATTTTGGCTCTTAAACAGTGGTTCGACAACTGGGCAGCGGAAAACACATCACGGCGTTTAATGAGGTATGTTAGAAGCTGGTATAAGTGTCGTTAAGAAAGTTTAACGACATAGCGCACAGTCTTCAGATCTGCAAGCAGAGAAAAGGGGCAATTTTGTTGTCATCGGTTGTGTTGATGGAAGCAGGATTGTCTCTTGGTCTCTGAATGCAAGTTACATGAACTTGATATGCCACATGCTTCATCTCATTGTTTTCTCTTATTGGCAGGCCTTGAACAACTCAGAGACTCTCCGCCTCCTTGCAAGCATCGAACTTGCTTGTTACAAATGCAAAGTGTCGTTGCAAGATCCTCGCATCCATCACAAAGCTAGACGGCGAATCGAAAGGCTCATCAAAGACGACCGGCGAAAGAGGCACCGTCGACGCAAGGACCAGGAATCTTTGATAGACGCATTTGCAAAGCAAAATCTATCCATCGAACCGGAAGTCACAAACTCCAGATCTAGTATCAATATTTCACCTGGAGCATGAATGCACGCTTAGCAGAAACAATTGTCTGTACACTTATATTTTTTGGAACGGGTGGTATTTCTCGTTCTTGCGTTTTTATCCCCCTATGTTATCTTCTGTTGATAAGAGATGTAACATATGTAACTGCACTGCGCACTTCGGAATCTTGGTTGAGGACCTTATAACAAGGAATTAGTCTAAATATTTAAGGCTCATCCACGAGATTTTCTAAATGAAGCCTGTTTAGTTAATGTTACAGATAAAAAGAGAAGCAACAAATCCAGAAAATGCATAAATAATGTGAATAATTACAATAACCACACCAGTGTCAAAAATTACAGTGTCAATGAAAGACAACACGTATAATTTTCCAAGCAATATCATGGCCGATATTTGGTATCAAAGGGTGGAACCGCAGGAGGACCCAACCTAACGGGAGCCCGACTTTCGGAATATTGTGGAGGGAGTTCGATAACACCATCTTCATTGGGATGTAACACGTCCTCCACATCGGTGTGAATGATGAAGCGTGAAGGCGTATTAGATAATAATCCCGCCTTCTCTGTTTTACGGGGGTGGTCGAATTGTTTCCAGAATCTCCCAGAGACGAATGTTGAGTTGACGGTCGTGGGTTTTGATACGGATGGGGGCTGTATTCAGTTGAAGGTGACAGCGCCGCGGATGAGCTGAAAACGTCGACGGAAGGAGATGGGGGTAAATGCTGATTCTGATTACCAGGCTGAGGCGGATAGAGCGTTTGAGACGGCTGATAAGATATTGGTGAGTTATACATCGAGACTTCGGACGGCTGATATGCAAAGCCTGGATAGACCGACGCCGGGTGTGAAGCGGTACTTTCGAGATACAAACTGGAATTATACGGATGAGTAGGTGGATGAGATGCAAATTGGTCGGGAGGTTGTAGACCATAAGGTCGCATGTGAGATGCGTCATTGGGATTATCACTTATATCTATTTGTGAGAGAATGCGCTTTCTCGCAGTTGTAGCACTGTTCTTCCTCTTTATGATGAATAAAACGAGGGTTACCACAACAGCGAGGAATAAAGCTGTTCCTACAATCGCCCCTGCAATGCCAGCAGCTGAGATGGGTGACGACGAACTGGTAGGTGGTGGAGGTGACGGCGCCGAAGCGGTTTGTGAAGGACCAGAAGGGGAAGAAGTAGAGGAAGGAGAATGACTACTGAGGCAGGTGTTATCGTCGGAGACACCTACAGTTCTGAGGTCTGAGCTTCCTCCCTGATGTCCACGCGAATCAGTCATGAAGAAGACCAAAGAAGTGCCTCGAGCCACATTCGCTGTCCATTCATAGGACGTTGACCCTACGGGAGGACTTATAGTGAATGCAGTTCCACCTGGAACAACAACCTGCGAAGTGAGTATTAGTAGATGAATCAAGAGCGATATATAAAAATCGTACACCGATCGTCACTGGTTGGACAGCACCATCGTAACCACTGAACAAGAACGGCCTGTTAATGCGTGAGAGATTGCTGCGAAAAAGTGAAAAAAGAGATCACCTGCACTGCTGCAGAGCAGAATTCAGCTGAAAGACAAAGGCAACACCTGTTTAAAAAGGTAGGCTTGTCAGGGCACACAATCTTATATCAAGACGTTAACTTTCCTGGATCCGTGGAATTGCAGCTTCCCCCCTTGGACTGTGAGACGGTATACACGTTCGATGATCCCCCAGAGTTGAAACCGCCCGCATCCGACATTGTAAACAACATTTGTTGATCCTTTTTAAAAGGTACTTGTACTGTATATGACCCATTTCCATTGCTGAACGCGGAGTTGGGAATATCGAAACTGCGTGGGGTTCCATAAACCTGCGATAAGCCGTGAGAGGGAGTAGGAGGAACTTTTCACATTTTCTTACCGGAATCATGAGCAGTTGAAAAGGTGGTGTTCCTCCTACATGAAATTTCAATAAAAAGATGAAGGACAGGTAACTCCAAAAAATCAGACAATACCTGACCATGTCAAACCAAGATCATCGCACTCTGAGGGTGGATTAAAATTGAAACTAAATGCTGTGATTTCGCAGAACAGACAAAACGAAAGAATGAAGGTAAAAGAAAGGTAACAGGATAACATGGAGGTAGAAACGAGCGACGAATCGTTGGCAGACGTTGACTTATTTAAGTAACCACACAATATATCTTGACATTACGTAACTCGATAACCATCTAACAAATTATTGCCAGTCTCGGTGCACAAAGCCAGTTAAAGCATATGCCAGAATAACTCGTTTTGTCTGGGTCAGCAAGATGACGGAAATTCAAAACGAATCCCATGTACGATGGGACATGGCGGCGGCGGTAGAGCGGCGCAGCTATCAAAGGTCGAAATTCTTTATGTTTATTTGCACCGCGTCGAGTACCACTGCTAGTCCTGGAAAGTGCCTGTATGTACTTCTTAAGCTCTCTGAATTTCCCAGAGCTCATCTCCCTTGTGTATAACTATGGATGATTCGCATTTAAATTTGGGGTGTCAAGAAAATTACAGATCAATGTGGAATCTAACTTAGATTTCGGTGATAGCGGCTAGCCCTCTCAAATTACTTTCCACCCCTATTTTTGGGAGGACCCGCAAATTAGTTGGAATTTGCAGCTGCAATTTTCGCAGGTCTATTTTTCCCCAACATTACATGATGTTACAGTAGTGGCGTCACGGAAGAGAGATGGGCGGGTTAATGTTACCCTTTTTTTCTTTTCCACTCTTCCCTCAAGTCATATTTTGCAGGCGAAGAGCACCATGGAGGGACAATTCGCTTGGCGAAAATAGAATACGATCCGTCACAAATATAGTTTTGGCCACATTATCACCTATACTCGCAAGCGAGTCTTCAAGGAAGTAGGATGTAACTTCATTCTCTAAAAGTGGACACGGTGAACATCTTTGTTGATTCCTTTAACGCGAAGCCTTCAGAGATTGAGTAGCATAATATGATGCCATCCTTCAAGTTGGAAGTCTTGTAATGAAGGTATTGGTATTATATCACCCCAATCCCATTCACGAGATCAATCCAGCATGGAGCAAAATTATGAAACGCAAAGTGCTTGGATCGTGCCACGTTATAGGAGACTGTAATTCAATCGCGGTGACTATAGTACCGGTTGCGACGACTCGGAGAAGGGGGTAAGACTGAGTGGACCTAGTAGTTCGAGATACTTTGAGAGTCAAGACGAAACCCAGTGTTTGTCTCGAGAAGCTCGCTATCGGTTTGGAGGAAGAGGCAAATCGACCTGAAGCCCCGTTTCGACACATGATGTCGAGTATGAGAGAGCTTTCTGCAAAAACCCCTGATTTGTTTGAGGGAAGTTACTTCGCTGGATGGTTTTCAAGTTGATCCGTCCCAAACAACACTGTTCTTGAGTCTTGTGGCCATTGATGAAATGCAAGATGGCCAAGCTGGGCAAACGGACAAATGCTTGCATGTCACCAGAAGCTGCCACTCTCCTCAGAAGAATACCTGTGAAAGATAAGAGGCCAGGGACGTGAGCAGCAATTTCAGGACCATCCCGTGGACAAAAATTGTCATTTTACAGTCAATAACAGCAATAGAAGATAATAAAGAACAGGAGTATATAACGACACTTTGTCAAGATTTCGCAAACAAATATGTTAGATCGGGTCTATAGTTGTAAGCGTATGTGGCCCATTGAATTGACAGTCAGCGAAAGTCTGATGGCCAAACCTGCTTCGCCGTTTCCACGACGAGTGCAAGTTTCTTTCTTTGGTCCTGGTGACAATAAGCGATGAGTCGGGAGTCTCGCCATTGGCTTACCTCTTCTGTGAGCGGGTTGCCTTCCCATACAGAGGCAAAGCCGCATTGGGTACTTATGCAGAGTCTAGGAAACAAATATAAAGTTTCAAGATCAGCTCCATGAAGAAATACTGACTGTCTCAAAGCAGTTTCTCTTGAACGCTTTGGGTTTCCCCGACAAAGAACATTTACGGCCTCGTATATCCTTGCCTTGAGATTTTCGACTGATTCCAGCTAAACATCTCATTTGTCAGAACTGAGTGATTTAAGAAGAGAAATTAGGTACCTTTGTGTTTTTTGTAGTCACAAGGCCAAGGACAACGACCTTGTTGAGAGGCAGAAATCTTAACGGTGTGAAATCTCCTGCACGTTGTGTATCGTACTCAAGCTATAGCTGAAGTCAGAGCAAGTATGCTGCTAATGACTGGAAGATATTACATAAAAAACGTCAACATCAAGTATGTTGAACACTTTGAGCGCAATTCGTTCGTAACTTCCTTCGGAGAAGTGCACACCACCCTGTCCAACGTTAGTCCGACCAAATCTCGAAAGTCAACTGGACACAGACTTTATAGTTTCCTCGGCACATATGTAGGCTAATAGTTAGGTCATTTGGACGTCCATGCGTGACGAGATTGATCGCACGGATGTATGTATCGAGCAGTGCTTCATGGTCGACTCCTGATCTTTCCATACCAGTAATCATGTCCTCGTCGCAGAAATAACAAAAAGTGGGGTCGTCAATCTGAATGTGACCTGGTAAGGGATTAGAATGTAGTGGTGGGAATACGCGACTCTTCCACCACGTACGGCATCCTAAAGCATAAAGCTCTCGTATTTCTTGGCGGTAAGCCCAACCAAGGTCTCTAAAATAAGCCTCTGGGGAAAGGCTCAATAGAGTAGAATAGTGGGGATTAAAGAATTGACGCACCGTCGTTTCTGTACACAGATAAGTCGTATGTTTGGTCAGACCCATGACGTTGATGGAACCATGTCGGCGAACACATGGTGATCTTAATGTTCTTGACATCCTAAAAAGGAAAGACCAAAACATAAGTGTCAACAAGGAAAAACATTCCCACGTCAAACTGACCTCGGGAGCTGTAATTGATTTGAGAAACTTGAACTCGTCGACGTAGAAAGGCTCGGTCCTCCTAATCTTGCCCTACATTCTGTCAGTCTGGTTACCTGCGTTCAAGGATCTGACAAGCACGTACGCAGCAAAACACTGTCTCTGCCTCTTGGATGCCAGCTGCATACATGAGAGCTATGTGAGGTACATATTGCTGCCAAGGCGCTTATTCGAATTCGAAACCCTTTTGAGACGAAATCGTACCTTGAAAGTAGAGATTGGTCCTTGTGTAATTTAGGACTCGAAGAACTGGGAAAGGGATGATGACTAACTATTAGGAACGGTTATCATGCCTTCAAGTTTGTTGAAAACGCCATCGAAGAAGAAACGCCTAGGGGAATGAAAGAAAACGTCAATAGGCCAGCCACAAATCGTTTGCTAAGAGTAGGACCTTCTAAACTCTCCATCCGTGATAGTCTTTATGCCCATTTCTCTTTGTAGTTTAATCGCATGCTTTATTGCTTCGTCCTCTATAGCGGTCAGATCGCTGGGAACCCTCTGTTTCTCCTCCATTTCCTTGCGCTTTGCGCGGAGGGCTTGTGGGCGGAGCAGAGAGCCTACATGCTCTGCACGAAAGGGCGGCTTATTGCGAGTGTACGAAGCTGGCGCCGGCATCGACGAGCAAGAACCGGGAAAAAGAAAAAGGTAGGATAGGAGGAATACACCTGCCATCATGAGCTTCTTATATTGCAAAACAAGTCAGTCGGGTAGAATATTCGGCCTATTGAATGAGATTAAAGACGATGCGATCGCAAATTCACAAGGTGTGATATTAGGGTATACATATACGTAGTCTTATCAACCTTTCCGTCATAACCAGTGGAGAAAATCGCGGAAACCATTTTCGATACAGCCGTGAAAATAGGGAGGAAAACGGGGAACATCTTACATAACCGTTCACAGTTACTTACCGACCTATCACACGATTGGTAGGATTACGCAGGCGTAGCATGCAGGGTTAATCAAATGGACGACTTCTTTCGAAGCGGCACTCGAGAAGTCCAGAAGAGGTACAAACTCCATACTTATAGGGGACAACGCGGATGAAGGGCAACGAGATCGAGGACTCAGAAAAGTGGAGGTCTGGGTTCATCGAGTGAAAAGAAATGGACTAGCGTATTCGATAACTCATCAGGGGAATTTTTCTACCACAACTGGGGTATAGGGGTTTTTCTGTACAATAATTTTACATCATTCATAGCTCATAAGGTCGGGATATTAACAAAATTCCCCAAGCATAAAGGGGTCATCGGAACAGTGACTTCTGTGCAAGGGAACGCTATGTCACAAAGCAAAGCTGAGAGATGTGGCCGGTCTCCGTGAGAATATTTAACCGTATTTGAAAGAAGACATGCCGTCGGTGTCTGCCGTGGTCCTGTCCAGTTAACCCAAGCCACATTTTCCAAGCTTTGAGTTATTGGCAGAGGATTCTCAACGACTTGGACACAAGGTACGCCGTTTGCCACGAACAAGGCGATTGTAATTTTACGCATCTTTAGTTTAAGACATGGGTTTCGCGCACAATAACGGTGTGTTTATCAACAGGGAATCTCGTTCAAATAACTAAGGGTTTCGTTCATCGTAGTCCTTCACAACAACCACTTCAGGAAGGATTGGCAGCGCCGGGTCCGCACCTGGTTTGATCAGCCAGGACGGAAACTCCGTAGACGTAATGCACGCAAGGCCAAGGCCGCGACCTTGGGTGTTCGACCTCTCACCCTTCTTCGCCCCGCCGTCCGCGGCCAAACCGTCCGCTACAACCGTAAAGTTCGTGAGGGCCGTGGATTTACTCATGCAGAGCTGAAGGAGGCGGGTGTCGGAAGAAAGGAGGCGAGAGGTATCGGCATCGTTGTTGACCACAGAAGGAGAAATCTAAGCGAAGAGGGCAAGAAAGTCAACGTTGAGAGGCTACAAGCTTACAAGACTCGTTTGATCGTCTTCCCCCGTAAGGCGAAGAAACCTAAAAAGGGCGATTCCACGGTGTGTAAATTCCATTTGTGACAGCTTGGGATGTCTGTTTAATTAGCTACAGGGTGACGAACTTACGGCTCCCACTCGTCGTGTCGCTCTTTCTCTCCCTGAAAGTTTCCCTGCGGAATCCCCCCGAAGAATTACTTCTGAAGAACGCGAATTCCAGGCCTATAAGACTCTTCGCACTGCCCGTGCCAACGCACGGCATGAGGGTGCCCGCAAGTTGCGCGCTGCCAAGGTAAATCGAAACATTAACATCTGGGTCTCCGTGTCTAATAGTTCATTAGAAAGAGGAGGAAGAAGCTGCAAAAAAGAAGTAATTCTTTATTTTTGCTCTACATTCCTTCAATTGCCGTCATGTTCATTTATGCCTGTCTTCGAACCTATCCAAAAAAAATTGCGTTGTTGTTACCATATACTATATGCAGTCATCGATAAGAACTATGGTTTGACTCAAAGACCGCAATGGCGGTCAGAATGAACTCTATGACAATACTTTAAATCTAAAAATGTGCGAAAGATAAACTATGAATATCTTAATGTTCTTTCAAATGCACACCGTTGCCATTAGGAGCTCTTAATTTCACCTCCGCGGCCATATTCCTCTTCTCTACTGCCTCCCTCGCTTCGGCCTTTGCGACCTTGCCCATGATCTTCACCTGCTCCGCGACATGCTGAAGCGCCCCAAGTACCTCTTGATTTCCGTGGACAAATCCAAACTCAGCATATGTCAATCCTTGCTCCTTCGCGAACTGCTTTGCGAGCTCGCTTGCGCGGCGCAAATTGTGGCGTGGCAATCGAGGGAAGAGATGGTGCGTGACCTGGAGATGGAGTCCTCCGTGGAGGAAAGCGACTGAGTCTGAGCAAAGCACATCGGTGGTGGTGCGCAGTTGACGGTGGGGGAAAGATTCGATCGGACCGAGGTCACCAGTGGGCATAGAGAAATGTGATAGAACGATCTTGAACATTAGATTGGTAAGGAGGAATTCATTTTAGGTATGGTCGATGATTGAATTGGTGAGAGGCAGGTAAAAATGGATCGTCGGTCAGCTTGTGTGACGGATAAAGAAGAGAAGCTCAATCACCTGAACGTGCAATGGACTGGTCACTATATGGCTCACAAGAAGATAGGCCACAGCTTTCTGCCATGACCCACAGCCGTATAGCACACTTCCGTACCAGGTCCAAAAAAAGATAATGCCGGCTACTTCTAGCCTCCAAGCCCAATTTCCTCCTCTAGCGCGTTTAGTATCAAAAGCCTTTTGATAGAGGTAGGAATAGGAATTGGCATATAGGTTGAACCGGGCGAATGCCATGATAATGTAGAAGAGTCTGTGCTGCAGTGCGAGGACAATTTTAGAAAATTGGTCCAATTTGAGAACACGTTTGTAATAGGACGACCAGAGAGACTCGAGGAAAGCTGGAGAGATAGCGAAGAAAGGCATGTGTTCTATGTCAGGATCACTGACTACGGAGTCAGCTGGGGAGGGACGTGGTCCTTTAGCAGACTTACTGCGAAGGATGGTTGGTGACCACTTTGACAATTACTAAGCAAGGAATATCACAGGAATTTAATAAACGTACGATGATGAACGTTATGATTCTGTTTCGAAGTACTGAGTAATAACGCTAGAAAGTACAGAAAAGACGACATACATGAACCCACCAACCTATGCTCAATCCACCAATAAAATCAGCAATCATGGTTGCGATGATGCGATCGATAGTCCAGTTGTGCGTGACACCCATATGACCGAGATCATGGGCACTGAAGACTAGCTGGTGCCAAAAGAGACCCAGAAAGACGGCACTTGTAATAATCCAGTTGTGCAAGTATGCGAATATAGAAATTGAAGCAAGTAGGGTATATCGAATGAGTTCTGGACCATAGCCAGTGATATAGGGTGTTTTGTAGAGTCCAGCAGCGGTGATGCGTTTGTGAAGCTCACGCCACGCTTTTGACTGTCTGGCTTGTACTTTGGGTGACAGGTCGGACGGTGGAAGTTGTAGAGAGGCCAGAGTGGGTCCTGAAGAGTGAGGGGAATCCAAATTCCTTTCTACAAGAATGATAGACGAAGAGGGGAAGAATTTTGAGTCTTCGGTGGAATAAGCCTCAGTAGCCTCCTTGTACCATACGAGTTTGCCAGTTGGACCTGACCGCCGCACCCAACCGGTAGCAATGGGTGGTACGAGAGGTAACCAACCATCTTCTGAGAGTTCTACACGACCCTCTGAATATTTAGGTATAAGTCTGAGAGTGTCCTCAGAATGGTTTGCTTCGATCTCGTCTGTAGCATCACGGCCGACAAAGTGGAGAAGGGCGAGAGATCCACCTGGATGAGCATCAAGCCACTTTTGTGGTATCTTGAGAAGGTGGCCATGGTATACGATGAGCGTTTCACCCGCTAAAATGCGCTCTGCGATGGCATCCCTCGTCCAGAGTGACATTGTGGAACGAGAAAGACAAATATAGAATGTCCCCGTGACTCTATTGTAACGGTGTAACGGTGAATGACCAAGCGTGGGAAGAAAGGCAGTTATATCCAAACCACCATCTGCTCATTTGTTTCGATGGCCGCAGTGCACTTATCTTCCCGTCAACAACACCATTCTCGCCGTAGGTCTTCTTCAGACCCGTTCGTGGATCCTTCTCCCCAGAAGAAATATAGTAATCCACCACCCCCTCCTCCAAAGCCTGTCCAGTCCCCAAGAATGCCTAAACCAACTTTTGATATCGCCGACGCTGTTCGTGATACCGTTACCGTCCGTGCCCAACCAGATGTCACTGGTCGTAGAGTGAAGACCAGCGTAGTGTAAGCTTTTTTTAACTTTTCGTACACTTGTTTGACCATCAATCACTTATCCAGGCCGGTGTCTTCAAATTCTCGTCCCACAGGCAAGAGATCGCAGTCAGAGGACTCGGGTCACATCACTGAAAAACCTCGTTCAAATGGAAAGACGCGGGCTAAGAAGGGCTCCAAGCATGCCGATGTTATCGACAGACTGGATTTTACTGGCGTGGGACCCAGTAAGTTACCTCATGCCTTTGTTAAATTTGTTTGACATCTAACATGATCCTGCCAGTGTTTCACCATGATGGCCCTTTTGATGCTTGTGCTCCCTCCAGAAACAAGCAACGCAGTCAAGCACCGCTCTACGCTTGGGGTGATGACCCAACTGCCGCCCAACTTGGTGATAGCGCTTATCCTTCTGCGCATGCTTACAAAGCCTTTTCAAACAATTATCACGATCCGCCTAAGAAAAAGGTAGATGCCATAGCTGAAGCTTGGGGTATCCACGAGCCAGAACCCTTTGAAGATTTTTCCGCTGGTGGTGGATCAGGTAGGCCGGACGGCGATACTCCTACAAGCTCGATCTATAACGGCAGGGAGTCACATTCATCCCGCTCTGCAAGGCGATCCAAGGATCAAAAACATCGCTCGGCGATGCCTCCTCCACAACCCATTTTTACGGGAGAGCCAGCCGAGTTGGATCAAGTTTCCGGATCCCCACCTATTTCTCCGAAACGGTCCAGATCCATCATGTACCGCATTCGCAAGATGCGAGATGCTCCTAATATTCCAGTGGGCAGAGAATACGAACTACCTCCGGTTTCTCCGACTACCCCTACTGAGTCTTCTCGTCCCTCTCATCGATCTCAAAACTCTTTCCTTGGCCGTCTGGGAGGGGGTTCCCGTTCCAATCAACAACCTACATCTGAACCATTTGTCCTCATCGCAGCTCAAACTAGCAGGGATTCCAAGGATCTGCCTCCTGCTCCAAAGCTGACAAGGAGCGAGAGCGAGTCTCCACCAGGCGAGAATGAACAATACGAAGGTTATTTCGATGCCACTGCTTCCTCCCCACCTGGTGGTCTTGGTCGCAAAGCTAGTCTCATCAAGAAGGTCGGCAGAGTCGTTAGGGGTACCAAGTAGACATCCCCAACAATAGCCCATTCGCATTCTGCTCAAGTTGCTCGACCAATTTCGCCTTTCTGTTACCCAACGAAATCTTTTTTGTTTACGAATGCTAAATCCTTTATTCCAGACTTGGTGGGTCTGCCCCATTCTACAATGCCGCTACTTTGCCATGTCACTCCACAGCCATTATCACCCTGTATGTATTTTGTATCAACTTCCAATTTCTCGAACTCTCTTTCTTCGACTCACTCTCCTGATTTAAATAAATGATCCTTCCCCTTGTCTTATTTCCCGAGTATCATGACTGTCTGCTTTTTCGTTCGAGTGCTGCGATGTAGTGAGGAGGATTAGATCATTCTAGTACGATACCGATATGTCCTGAATGTTGCTTCTCGCATGTATTTTACTTGTGGCTTAGAACACATGCTCGACGTCAACAATTTCTTTCCAGTATCTGCTCCGTGTATGTTGTTGAATTAAATTATATTTGTTTCTATTTCTTCAAAGACAAGATCTTGTCGCAAAAACCAATACATTATGAGCTCTCTTAACTGGATCAATAAATTAAACTTGCGTTGAATTCATAGTTCTTGCTTCTCCACGAATCTGGTATTGATGCCAGCAGTCTTCATTTCTTCCTTCACTTCCGATATGCGAACCTCTTCTCGGTGAAATATTCCTGCCGCCAAAGCGGCCTCAACGTCAGTGCCCTGGAACACATCAACGAAATGCTTGACTGTCCCAGCACCGCTGCTCGCTACGACGGGTATCTTGACGGCCTTCTTCACCAAGTTGACAAGATCGAGGTCGAAACCTAAACCTGTCCCATCACGATCGATGCTGTTCACCAGAATCTCGCCTGCGCCGAGAGTTTCTACACCCCTTGCAAGTTGAACGACAGACAGTGGGCGTGTCTCTCGGCCCCCGGAGACGGTGCACTGATACCACCATGCTTTTCCACGTTCTTTTTTATCTCGAGAGGGATCAGGAGAACCATATACAAGTTCGTCTTTGTATGGCCCGTTGTATGAAGCCGGGTCGTCGATGTACACCCCCCGTGGATCGATGGACACGACGACGGCTTGTTTGCCGTACGCGTGTGCGATTGTCTCGATAGCGCTCGTACCGTCTTTCTTTCCCCTGGATGCGAGTAACTTTTCCACAGCGTATACCGCCTCTGATCCTATGCTCACTTTATCAGCACCTTTACGGAAGTAAGCAGAAGCTACATCGAGGGCACTGCGCTTTGTTCCGTCCGGATCAACTGTGTCCTTGATTCCACCTCCTATCGTTAACGGAACAAAGACCGTCTCTGCAGCTGCGGCGACGACAGCGAGCATCGGCTGGTCGTGGAGGGGAGAGTGGCGGAAAGAGGTGATATTGAGCAGGCATAGTTCGTCTGCTCCTGCATCATAATATCGCTTAGCAAGTGCGACTGGTTTGCCAAGGTTGCGGACCGCTCCTGCTGCTTTGGGAGAGATGTTGCTGACATCGTTGGATAGCGACGAGTCGACTTTTTCACGCACGTCGTATTGGTCGCCTTTGGTTACGACCAGATCACCTTCGTCGTTAGCGCGCACGTCCATGCATGCGACGATGCGTTTGGTTAATTTGTGTTGAGATAAAGGGGTGCGTTTGACAAGTGGTGCATCCGGTGCATGGGTGTGTTCTGACTCGGGTTTCTTGAGCCATTCGTTAATGAGTGCAAGACCAGCCGACCCCGACTTTTCGGGATGGAACTGGCTTGCAAAGACATTACCTCTGCGGACGGAGGAGACGAACAACTCGCTTCCGTATTGGGTCGTAGTGTGTGCCCAACGCATAGCCTCTGGCTGGAGATCCGGGGCATATTTTGCGCAGTAGGAGTGGACGAAATAGTAGTATGACAATGAATTGACGCCTTCCGCATCCTCTGTCGGGTGAAGAAGATCGGCAGAGTTCCATCCCATGTGAGGGACTGATTTATCCTGGTTGTCGAATCTGCCGATTACACATGGGATGAGACCCAGTCCATGACATGAGCTGGGAGCTTCTGTAGACGACTCGAAGAGGACCTGCATACCGATGCAGATGCCAAAGTATGGTCTACCGGATAATATATATTCTCTAAGAGGCTCGAATAGACCCTTTGAATGGAGGTTGTGAATGGCTGCTTCAAAGGCACCAACTCCAGGAAATATTAGACTCTATAGAGACAGATCAAGGTCAATTGGGAGACACTGGTATATCGTATTTTCAGACTAACAGTGGCTTTCGTAAAGTCTGCAGGTTCCTTGATCCATTGAAATGAATAACCAAGCTTTCTTATCGTGTTTGCGAGACTCCGAACATTACCAGCACCGTAATCTAGTAGATAGAGGCCCATGGTGAAAAGATACAGCTGATCGGACTTCGTGAACCGGCCGCAGGCCGGGACTCATGATCAGATTTTTAAAGATTGACACTGGGGTATTTGTCACCTTTTTCTTTCTTCCACCATGTCGTCCGTGGCTGTTTCTGTGTCGCCTTCCTCGTCGAGCATTCATGATCACTTCCGCGCTGTGCGCCGTGACTCAGTTCCTTCCTTTTTTCAACCGAGGATCCTCCATCCACTCGAGAACGAGGAGATCAGGATTCTGCTTCTTGAAAATATCAGTCAAGATGCAGTAAAATATTTTAGAGATCAGGGATATCACGTCGACCATCATACAAAGGCTTTGGATGAGAGTGCGCTTGTTGAAAAGATCGGCTCGTATCACGCCATCGGCATTCGCAGCAAAACCAAGATCACTGAAAGGGTACTAAAAGCTGCTTCAAAAGTAGGATACTTGATTTTCTGTTATTTAACTTCAAGTTAACCTCCGATTATTAGCTTCTTGTCATTGGCTGTTTTTGCATCGGGACTAACCAGGTCGACCTCATCACTGCATCCCAAGCAGGAGTTCCTGTCTTCAATTCTCCCTTTTCAAACTCTCGTTCTGTTGCAGAGCTTGTTATGTGTGAGCTTGTGGCACTCTCCCGTCAACTGTTCGAGAGATCCTACGAGCTTCGCAATGGCATCTGGAATAAGCAATCCAAAGGTTGCTGGGAGCTTCGAGGCAAAACGCTCGGTATCGTCGGTTATGGCCACATTGGTTCGCAACTGTCTGTCCTCGCCGAGGCCTTCAACACGCGTGTCATCTTCTATGATATCCTTAATATCATGCCCCTCGGTTCCGCGCGTCAAGTCGATAGTTTGGACATCCTTCTGGCAGAGTCTGACTTTGTCACGCTGCATGTCCCTGAGCTCCCGGAAACTATCAACATGATTTCAGAGCGTCAGCTGCAGTTGATGAAGAAAGGATCGTACCTTCTCAACAACGCTCGTGGAAAAGTAGTCGATATACCAGCTCTCATCAAGGCGCTTAAATCAAAACACATCGCAGGAGCTGCCATAGACGTTTTCCCTGCTGAACCCGGCGCTAATGGCGACGCTTTCGATGACAATCTAAACCCTTGGGCAAGCACCTTGCGGGCACTTCCCAATGTCATTCTCACACCGCACATCGGCGGTTCGACGGAAGAGGCCCAGACAATGATCGGACAGGAAGTATCTTCTGCCCTTTCTCGTTACTTGGGATACGGTTCGACCTTTGGCGCCGTCAACTTCCCTGAAGTTGATCTGCGAGCTATCTCTGCTGAGCAGAACCAACAGATTCGTATATGTCACATCCACAAAAACCGGCCTGGTGTTCTTAAGCAAGTCAACGACGCACTATCGCCTTACAATGTCGAGAAGCAATACTCCGATTCGAAGGGTGATATAGCTTATGTTATGGCTGATATTGCCGACGTTAGCTTCAAGGATTTACCTAACCTCAAGGAACGCATCAGCTCAACCGATGCAAACATCCTCACCCGCTTCTTGGCTTAAAAGTCTTTATATATAATCTATACATCTCCATTGGCATTACTCGAAACCGACAACCGACACGGACGGTTCCCTACTGACATGTATTCATCTACTTATTTCTTCCATCCGGTGTATGTTCACTCAACTGGACATACTACGGTCCCATTCAACTGGACATCGCTTTTAATATATTTAGGATGGAAAAGCATGCAATTGTATCAAAATGTACATCTGGTATTGTAATCTATCCCTTGACCAAGAAAGTGAATCTAGGAACATTGCCCGTGCAAGCTCAGCGAAAACCATGGTTCAGGGTTCTTCTTCAGGATCACCGATACCTCCAGCGAGAATTGCGAAATGAGTTTCTGACTCGGGTAGGCAAGGCGAGTCATAAATCTTGCATGAACGCGTGTTACCCCTTGCTTTCTTCAACTGTAACCTATTTGGTTTACCAGTAAGCCATCAATAACAGATGGAAAAAAAGACAATACATGCCGGGTAGTGGATGCGTGAGCCATAATATTTCCACCGATCGGCTTTTTCTCATTTCCAGCGTACGGTCCAGCTGAAGCATCCGGATTTGACATAACCTGGTTTGTGACGACAACTGCGATACCGAACTGTTGTAGTCAGTAAATAAATCAACTCAGAAATTAAAATGGGATTTACTTCGTCGGCAAGACGTTGCAGTGTCCGAAGGAACTTGCCTAAGTGATTTTGCCGCGATGACAATTCGCCACGACCACTGAAGTCAGTCCGGTATAAGGCGGTACAAGAGTCTACAACCAACAAAGAAAATCTGGTCGCAAGTGTAAGTTGTTCTTGTACGTGGTGTTTAAAGAGTCAAGCACCTAGATTCCGACATGAGGGCGCTTGCATTCGCTAATAAAGCTTGCTGATGGTCGGCGTTATACGCTCTGGCGTAGGCGATGTTATCCAAAACCTCCTCTCCATTGAGTCCATATCGTTCCGCCGTCGCAAGGACACGGACAGGACGAAAGGTGCCTTCGGTATCAATGTACAAGCATTTGCCTTCACCTCCTCCCATGCTAACTGGGAGTTGGCAAGTAACAGCAAGGGTATGGCATAGTTGGGACTTCCCGGTTCTGAATTCACCAAAGAGTTCTGTGATTGCACCTGTCTCAATCCCTCCTGTTGATATTTATCAAATATCAGCAGTCTGAAGATAATATTTATATGCGCTTGAAATACTTCACCTCCTAATAAAGCATCCAATTGCTTAGAGCCCGTTGTAATATGCACGAGTTCCGACCGGCGAGCATGAACCTCCGTAGCACTCTGAAAACCCAAAGGAACTATCTTTTGTGCTGTACAGTTTGATAAGCCCGTTGTTGAACTCCAACACGCGCATACCTACCTTCCGCGAGTATCCGGTCAGCCTTCTGCTCAGAGATTCCTTTGATTGTCAAGAGGTTCTTTTTGGGTGTAAAAGCCACAGCTTCAACTGTATGCAAGCCAGCATCGGCGAGTTTCTTGATGTCATTTACATTAATACCAGCCTCTTGGAGCTTGTTAATGAGCAAAGGGCCAGTAATTTGATACTCTTCTTCTTGTTGAGCTTGCGACGGAGACGGCTGAGACATTGCAAAGGTAATGGAGAGGCGTGTGGTTTGTGGGGAATTGATTCAATGATTATGAAACGCGTCGCGTTACTATCACGTGTACATAGTAAAAGTTCACACCCTGATAGTGAATCCTACGACTAACTAAAAACCAGTCACAGGAAATGGTATCCAGCGAGACTGCAACCAACAAGGAAGCCATCCCACACATCCACATTCTCCCAGACGACGTACTTCGGGAGATTTTCACCTTCACTCTGTCGAACCACACTCCTGACTACGAGACGCCCATTCAATATGTTCTTGGCACTGTCTGTCGCAGATGGAGAGAAATTATCTTGCATTCTCCACTTCTCTGGACAGATATACACGCCCCTCTGAAGGGCTCTTACGACCCTTTCATTTTCTTCGAAAGATCTTCCCCAGCTCTAATCGATGTCTCAGTCTCTCCTCCTCCAATACCATGGCTGAACGAAAAGACGCCTTACAATTCCGATCTGGAGTTCTATTCTCGTATTTCGGACACCATCTCGAACAACTTACCACGTTTGAGGCACTTCTTTGTTGTCGTAGACGATTTTGAGCAGCTCGACTGCTTGTTTACTTCCTGGGCAAATCGGGAGGTGCCCAACCTTAGGAAACTCAACGTTGAATGTCGAGATTACTATCAGGGTATTCTTGCAACCTTTCTGAACAACGGAAAATCGTTGTGCAGTACGAAAGTTTCTGGGCTCCAATTTGGGTCCTTTCCGATTCTTCCCAATATGACCTCCCTTGAATTTGCCTACATAGAACCAAATGTGGACGAATTGCAGGTCTTATTCAGTCAGTTCCCTGCATTGGACACCTTGATCATTGGGACGTTGGGCCAACCAGAGGAGTCTTCATCAGATCTAGTCCCATATGGGTTGGAAATTGAAGCACCTTCTTTAAAGTCGCTTGCAATCGGCCTCAACGACGAACATAACGAATTCTGCAGATGCGTACTGCCGTATTTTCCCGTGAAGAACTTGGAATACCTCGAAATTTCTTTTATCGGAACAGTGTTCACGGACCCACATACTCATTCAATTTTGTCTCGTTTCAAGGATTGCACTTGTCTGCGGAAGGCCCGAATCCACAATCCCCCACCCTTGGCGGAAAACATGTCTTTTCTTCCTTCGGGACCGGGCACCATCGATCTGGAATTTATTTGTTGTCCTGGACTTGGGCGTGCCCTTCTTGACCCGTCAAAAATGAACGCAAAATCCGTCACCTTCGATTTGACCGCCGTTCCAGGAGATTCGTTTGTGGATACGTTTTACGATTTTCTTTGTGACCACTCAACACTCCAACGCCCCATTTCTCTTCATTGCACATGCACCGAAGAAGTCGCAGCGCTCTGGAGGTCAACAAAGACAAAATTCTCTCTTCAAGAAGACCCTCTGAGTCCAGGATTTCTCGATCGTTATGTAAAGGATCATGAACTTTATGACTTCGTGGTTGGTTCGGATGACCAATTCGAATTCGATGATGCTGGCACGTCATGGGATGATTACGAGGATGAGGAATACTTTGAGCATGCCTTTGCATTAGACGTCTCACTTTACAGCAATTTTGGAGTATAATGAGAATCTGTGAAAATTTTTGGGGGGAATGTCAATGTCCAATGTTGTTTCTATTTTGGAGAATCCATGAATTTTGAGTTGCTTCGACAAGAGCCACAACCATATTGCCCTTCAATATGCCTTATTATAACTGAAATGAGCTTGAAAGCATGTATCTTAGTGACCAGCCTTAGAGGAGCTGCTCCAAGAGGTTGTGGATAGTCTATCACCACCTGATATGTATTTCTCCATGTTCTCTGGTACAAACCATAATGTGCCAAATTCAGGTTTCTTAGGGTGTCCCAAAATAGAAACAATGTTGACGTCAACTCAAAATATTTTTACAAATTCTCATTATACTCCAAAAGCACTGTAAGGAGCACAAGGAACATGGAAATAAAGACACTAAATTATGGTAGGGTGTGCAAGCGATTCTTCGACAACAGGTAGAGGCAGTATTTGAATATTCTCCTTTTTGAGAGTCCTTTCGAAATAATCTATGGCTTTCAGATCCATCACCACTCGTGGCCACCTTAAAAGCTCATACACATTGGCTTCCTCCGTCGTGATCAGCTTTACCGTCGGAATGTTGCGAATAGCCCGCTTTAACCCTTCGTGTATGATAGGTTCCCCCGATATAAAGAGTGTTTTCCTCAGACCAAGAGCATCAATCCTTTGCGCAAGAAGTTTTGTCTTCGCACTAGGCCAGTAGAGCCGAAACATGACACCCAGCGTTTCCTCTTTTAGTTTCGCACTTAAAGCAACACGCATTCCCATCTGGATCACTTTTCTAGGCAGCTTCGTGCTGAAGTCCCGAGGCTTAGGTCCAAAAGCAACACCACCACCTCTCAACATTGGACTCTGAGCATCGCCGAGACGTGCCTTTCCAGTTCCCTTCTGCGGGCGGATTTTCCTCCCCGAACCACGGACCTCCCCACGCGTTTTAGTATTGGCAGAGCCCTGCCGAAGACCATCTCGGTAATGAACAACACACAAATGGAGGATGTCTCGTCGGATAGGGTGTTTAAAGACTGTGGGTTCGAGAATGGCAATACTCTTGTCTGCTGCAGGGTCCCAACGCCCCTTCTTTAAAGAAGGCGTCAATGCAAGGTAGACAGGTTCAACGATAGATTTTGCTAGAAAATTTTATTATTTATTAATCATAGCGTCAGACGAACGGTGTACCTGCAGTCAATACGGGTGGACGTGGTCGTACGTTCACCAGTGGTTTTCTTACAGTTGAGCCAATGCGACTAGCCTTGCGTGCTGTAAGGCTTGAAACCTATAACATATGTCGACGCTGGTCCAAAAATGCATCATTCGACTTACTTGAGAGGCAGTCTTTCTCAGCATCATGGGGTATATTCAAAGATACTCAGCACACGGTGTGCGCGAGTTCCAGGGAATTGCTTAGTCAGCGGCATTCCCCGGAAACCGCCGATTGGAACTGGACAGGTGATCCAAGCCACAGTTCTCTCTTCATCGTGAGGATTATCGACGACGGTGGTACGACTCACAAACAAGGTGCGCTTGTTAACGCGTCTTGTTTAGCGCTTACTTTACAGCTCCCCAGATACAACCTCTCCATATTTTTCCGATGGCTTCAGTAAAGGCCGTACAAACATTTGGCAAAAAGAAGGTGCGCTTGAATACCTTTGATCTAGAATAAGAAGAGTCTGAAGGCTTAGTCTTAGACTGCGACCGCAGTCGCCCATGCGAAGGAGGGACGTGGCCTTATTCGTATAAATGGGTCCCCGATTAACTTGGTTCAACCTGAAATTCTTCGTCTCAAGGTTTACGAACCTGTCCTGGTTGCTGGTGAGGAGTCCTTCACTCCCCTCGACATTCGTGTTCGTGTGAAAGGTGGAGGACACACCTCGCAGGTATATGCCATACGACAAGCAATTGCCAAGGCCCTAGTTGCATACTACGCCAAGTACATTGACGCTTATAGTGCGATAGAGCTGAAGAAGAAACTGGTGGCATATGACAGGACATTGTTAATTGCTGATCCCAGGCGGATGGAGCCAAAGAAATTCGGTGGTCAAGGTGCTCGTGCTCGCAGGCAAAAGAGGTATGTGTCATACCTCGTCTTCTATCAACTTGGGCCTGCCTCTTACTTTACTCTGTTTAGTTATCGTTAAATGGTGTTCTATTGTATCATATGCAATGACTTATCAGGGTTTCTATAATGCTTTCCAATGCACTTCTGCAATAGGTTTTGGACATGGTTTCAATACCAAGTTGTCCTGATTCTGAGTCATTCAAAATATAGATAAGATTGAATGGGCTTAGTATCATTTCAAAATTCTACGTGCGAACAATAGTGATTTCCGCTTCTTTACCAATTAGTCAGGGTCGGGAAGGGCTCATTATTAGATATATACAATATGGTGGCTGGTAAGTTGTAACTGGCAACCAGGCTTGGCCTGAGTTAGCCTTTTGTCACAGCGTGACATTTTGCTCCAAATTGTTATCATAATTCAGCAAACTGAGCAAAGGACCTGGTGTTTGCTATGGATCTTCCCCCGCCTTCGCAGTCTCAGGCGCCTAAATCGACTCTATTTTCAAATGCAGATGGCACTCCAATTCGCGTGTTCACACAAGCGGATCTTCAAGGACGCAACAGAGTTCTCAAAGACCTACGTGTTTGTTTTGTCCCAATTGTCATGTTTTGTAGTTTGATTGGGTTGACTTCTTGCTCAGATAAATGGCGCAGAGTTGTGCAGTGATGCAACAAATACTCAAATCATGTTGGTTGACACTCAGACGCGACAAGGCGTTCAGTTTATCCGCGAATGGGGTCAGGATGGCAACAAAACCGTGCTCAGCTACGCATGGGTGAAAAAATCGCTTACAGCAGGACGACCTCTCTTTGAAGAAGATCAATGGGGCGAATGTTTGACCCACGACGATGGTGCGCCGATTGGCGGTCAAGGGGACAACGATGCAATGAATGAAGATATCGCCAAGTTCGTATCTTCCTCTTTCCACTTGTCGTTTTTCTAACATGCCACCTCTTGTGTGTAAGAAGCCCTTTGCCGACACCGCGTGTTACGCCAGATGAACTCGCCAGATTGCGTTCTAAAATCGTCAATACGAGGCAACCATCTGTCAGCACGAATAGCCAAGTTGAAGATTTTGCACCCGCTGCACCTAGTCCTCCTCACACTACCACCCTCAATGGTTTACCGTTTTCCACTGATGTGATGCCGTCCCAACCTTCGACTGCAGGCATGCCGCCAGTGCCTGGCGTGAACCCTTTCATGTTCAATACCATTCCCAACATGCCTAATTTACCATCTCCGATGATGGCATTCACTGCACAGGCAATGCAAGCGATGATGGCTAATATGCTAATGAATGCAAACACAATGCCGAATCAACCAAATTTTTCGAGTGACGCCTTTATGCTTGCCCTTCAGGACTCCATGAGAAATCATGGTGTTTCAAGTTGGCAAGGTCCTCAAGTTCAAACTGGAGTGTCCACTGACGGTCGGTTGAATCAACCAGTTTCGCCAATGCGAGAGCCACCTTTGCCATATCCCAAAGCACCTCCGAGTTCTAAGGAGGAAGACGTTCCCGATACTCCTTCCCCACTACTGGAGTCACCTGGTTCGCGTCGTGTGAGCTCGTCATCTGAATTCGTATCTGGCAACTCCATCAAAAAGGGAAAGGGTAAAGAAAGATCATCTTCCCCCTCGCATAAACGCCGCAAAATTTCGTCGTCTTCCTCGAAAAGTGTCGAAAAACACAGTGTTGGACCATCAACGACTATCGGACCGTCTTCGCAGCAGAAGCTTTTCACGAAGAATGGAAGGGCACTTCGTTTTTTTGTTCAGATTGAAATTCACCGTCGTTTCAACTTAGTCTCTTCGATCAAGGTAAGTTTGATAGTTTTTAAAATATTATTCCTAATTCCTTGTTTTAGAAAAATGGTGGTATAATCGTGGATAGCCCTAATGCTGCTGATTATGCCGTTCTCTATCCGGGAAATCAAAATCAACGGCATAACGTTTTCAAGAAACTGCTTTCGGCAGCACAATCTGCTGGGGTCCCGGCTGTACAAGCTAAATTTGTCAATGAATGTGTTGCAGAGAACGAACTCCTTGAAAGCGGGCCATTTGTATATCGGCCTGAATCAACAGGAAAACGGAAGCGTTCAAAGTCTGCTATTTCTGTTGAGCCGGAGTCGGAGGATGAAGACCCTGTGGAGAAGCGGCGGCTCGCCAAGAATGCACGACAAGCTGAGCGGAGAGCAAGGGTCAAGATGGAAATGGAAATGGAGCAGGAGGAGAAAATGAGGATGAAACCCCAATCTTCCACAGTTTCAAGGGCTTCTTCCACACCTCGTACCAAATCCACCGAGAAAGAGTCATATCCCAGAGCAACAGATGGACCTCGCACGCCAACTCCTCCACAAAATTCTCGCGAAATATGCCCGACAGGCTACCGGTTTTCTCAAGCCGAAAACGAATTTGCATTGCAATATGCCAAAATACTCATTGACCGTGATCATACGGTCTCGCAAAGCGTTGTGACCTCTGCCATTCACGAAAAGGTTGGATGTCTCTTAGTTTTGAAACCAATAGCTTCTCACTTTGCATAACAGCTTCCACACCATTCATTGAAATCCTGGAGATCCCACTTTAATAACATAGCTTCTGAATGGGACACGTGGCGCAAACGGTCTGCGATTGCATACAGAAAAACTCAAAGTATGAAAGAGACGGAATATGATACTGCCGCGCCTTCGTGGGAGGAAATTTTAATTGCGGGTCCATCTCTGGCTCTTGAGGAAGACCAAAAGTTTCTGGATGACCTGGAAGATGATGTCAACACGGTTGTTCGCTTCTTCGTGGAAGGTAACGACCAGGATCATTCGGAGGACGAGCACCTGGTTTGGAAGCGACTAGCTACGACGGTAAGTTAAATGCAATTCCTGTCCCAAGATATACAGTGAACATTGATTTTTGCTTGTAGAAGCCTTGTAAGACAGAGAATAGTTGGGAGGAGTTCTATGACAAGAATTCTCAGGAGGTCATTAGACGATACAACAGAGCCCTCGAGGAGGCTAACACCGCCTTAATATAATAAGTTACAATTACCTTAATTAGTATCTTGGGCGGCGTATGCATGTAAATAATAATCGTCTTACCCACTATTCGCAGCATTGCATTCGAAACTAAATGGACTGAATAACATCTAAGTCTACTAGGTATTCATTCGGTTGTTGATTCTGACTCTATAAGAGGTTTTGGGGGCGTTTTGAAAAATCGTTTTCGCCTTTCTTCTCGAGATACAGGGTCGCCGGTTAGTTGCCCTGCGTAATCGTATCCACCAACAACTGCACCCAAGATCACACAGCTACCAACGGCCAGTGGAAGAGATCGTTCTACGAAACATATGATTCGTCGGATATGTTAATCATACCGGATGACCAACAACGCACTTTTGATTCCAGCCAAGAAACCAGCAGCACACCCACCAGCAGCACCGTTGAGAGCATCATCTTTCTGTCGCTCATTCGCCACAAAAGCCTCTGTGAAGGCAAACGTTGCACCCATAGCAGCTTATAATTCAACAACACAAACAAAGTGTCAGGTAAATTTTCATAGGACATTTTTTTTAAAGTAAGAACGCACCAAAAAATCCTATTGTCCCTCCTGTTCTTGTGAGAACGCCCATGGCACCGTAGTTGTGTTTTTGCAAGGCATTTTGGAGTGAGCTGACGAAGAAGCCGATGGCTGCAGCTTTGAGAGCAACTTTTGAGGCGTTTTCTACGGGTGCCTTTGGTTCGTAAATGGGAATTTTGTCTTCCGAGTCTGCCATAGCTTTACTTTTCGAACAAGTGCAGAGGAATTGATGACTTGCCAAATTTGGAAGTCATGCGTTTGGCGGTCCGGGTACTACAACCTCAGGCTGTGCTTTGAAGAAAACATGACTCAAGATAACGAACATGTATTTGCTGAGGAAGAACAGGGATATCAGCCTTGGTACAGAGATCCAGCAAATTCGCATCCATTTAATCTTGTCAGGAAATTCAGCGTATGTCAACTTTTGCTCTCCCAAGGGTCATCGTGACTGAATGAAATCACCTTGCTACTCTCATCTGTTCAATAGTCTCAAAGGGAAGATGCTTCTACTTTTAAAAGTTTGGCCATCTTTCCATGGAAGAACGATTCCCTTAGCACCCTCTGGAAAGGGGTGCTCAACACAGAGGATTGTGTTGATGCTTGGAAGAAGATGATTTCTGAATACTGGGATGCTGTCGCTGTCGGATCCGATTATGGTCTCTACGTGTTCTTCACTCATAAGAAGAAACCACCACTTTGCGTTAAGCTTCCTGAAGTACGTCTTGAGACTCTTTCTCTGTCCATCTTCGTTGAAATGAGCTAACGTAATGTGTCTTTTTATCTTCCCTCTCTCAGGACAACCAAATGCTTCTTGATGCTGATTCCATGCGCGTTGCTTGGGGCTTAAGCCATCACGCCCCTTTCGAGCCAGTTGTCATCTTTTCTCGTGGAAGTGTTGCTTATATCTACAGCATCGTGCGTGGGGGTATGGCTGGATACATTCGCGGTCACGGTGGTGTTGGTGCCATTATTCCCTCCAAGAAAAAATTCGAAATCTCTTAAATTGAATTGCAGGCCATCACTTCCATTGCCGTACATCCGACCACAGCCCATCTGTTCTGCACAACCTCTCGTGATCATACCACCCGGATTTACGATCTCACACTTCTGATAATTGAGGCAAAGAAGAAAGATAAAGGGAAGAAGAAGAAGGAAGACAAGGTGTCTAATCCTCATTGGCCACCATCAAAAGTACCCAGTTTTGCCGGTGCACCACATGGCCTTCACTTACGACCTTCGGAACTCGAGGATGAGGGCCGAGGTATTGGAAGATGTATTGCCGTTCTCATGGGAGGAAGGTCTGGAGGGCATTGTGCAGCGGTCCTAGGAGCCGTAAATACGAACCTTGCTTTTTCTCGTTTTGATTAAACACAAAAATAACGTAACTCTTTAGGTATTTCACCCCATCTATCCCCTCCTCGCCACTTGTGGGGTATGATGACTTCTCCTTGCCTTTTCATGTTTTCTCACGACTTTTTTTTAGATGGACAGGTGTGCAAAGATCTGGCCTGTAAGGTCGACTTCGCCGAACCAGATCAAGCGCGAGGACAAACCTGTTTTTACAAGCAGCAGAATACACAAAGCACGGATCCTCTCGATTTCTTGGTATGTACAAAGCCATTGAAGGGTATTACTTGAACGCAGGATCTACAGGCTACAAGATGATTTGTTGTTAACACACAGTGCGCCTGCAACCATGCGCAAGTACCCCAACGACATTCATAACAAGGAAACATACGTCGAAGCGGGGGAACTGATCATCTGGCGTTGGCTTGGTGTCGATCGCTTCTTCCCACCTGGTTATGAAAATGCCCCACCGACCGTCCTCCGAGGTTGTTCGTCAGTAAGTCGTCATTACCGGCCATTCAAAAGAGCCTCCCTTTAATGAATTATGTCAAGGACTACCAAGAAAGCTGTAAGTCGGTCCTGAGCTTCCGATTCTCTTTTTTCCCAGAAAAAAACGTGTGACGACCAAAACACCCTTTTTTGCAGCTTCTTTCAAACTCATTTCCATTCACCGGTTTCCGGACGTTGCAAGCCAATACATAGCACCTAATCTTAGCCTTTTTCAATCCCCAACACATGACCCGCTCATCATATCCATTTACCCGGGAACCAAAGACTTCTTGATGCTCAACTTGAGTCATCTCTCACCAAAGAAACCACCGCCTTTCCCCCTTGATCTGGAGACGATCAAGGAACGGAGCAATGCGGCCGCTGGTGCTTCACTGACTCGTGCCACGGAAGACTTGCACATCAGCAGTGGGAGTGGGACGGGTACGGGCACCCACACACCAGAAGTTGTCGACGACGATGGCAATGAATATGTGAATGTGGATAGGGCGACACCTGAGATCCAAGAGATTGATACGAGTCCTGTTTTCAATGGCAGAGAAGAGGTCGTTCCGCCTCCACTCAACGGGTGGAAGATTGGAATCGAAGATGAAGCGAACAACGGGACTGCCTTGATGCACTGTGCTTTGGGAACGGGTGGGAGGATTATCGTGGGCGTCGGGTCAAAGTCAACGCTATGGGTTTGGAGGTTTGACAAATAAGATGGAACGTGTTTGGCAATCTCAAAGACTTTAGTCTTATCGTGTGATGTGACAAAAGGAGTGGAAATTGACATTTGCAAGATATAGTGTAAAAGTGCCGTTTTTAGTGCGTATCTGAAATGGAATGAGAAATAGATATCCATCTATCTGTCTACGCCCGGTGGGATCACTGTATACAAAAAAAGAGTTGACAAGGATGATCTAAGCAAGAAGTCAAAAAGACAATGGATCTAGGTCGGAGCAGCATTAATACAAAGAAGAATAAGATATGAATGCAATTTGACGGCCCGAAAGGTAAGGAGGGTTATCCAACACTATGCCGCAGGTCATGCTTACGCAAACCACCCGTGCTTAGATTGTATACCGTCATGTGTAGATTTCGAGGGATTCTTTATTGAAATGTCATGGGAAGAGTAAATGCCAACGAGAACGGAAGTCCGTGAAGTTGAGGGAGATAGTTGGAAACGGCCGCGGAGGCAAACCCATAATCGGCCGTGTCTGTGTGCCCAACCAACCGAGTGAGGAGTGTTGTTGTGAGTCAGCGAAGAACCTACAGCCATAGCCATGTTTGTGGGTAAAGAGGCTATAGACTGCGCAACTGAGCCGGGACCATGCGTTGACCATGCGGCGCCGATGTTGGCAGGCGATGTCAAGGACGTTCCTTCAATATCCGATTGAAAGGAGCTAACCGTCAACATCCGAAGAGACTGGCCAGATGTCGACCCCAATGGAAAAGTGGTGCTGATTAAAAAAGGGTTGCTAAAACTGACGTTCTAGATTGAATGTGAAATGTAGGGGGGTTGTCGTTTGGAGTGAATTGCCCCGGTGAATAAACAGTGAATTGATTGTAAACAAGACAGGACCGAAAAGCCGATGTGGTGTTTTTTTTGAATTGTGGCCACGAGGCAAGAGTTGGACAAAAGGAGACAAAGGACATTTTCAGCACGGACGCATGTACTATTGGAGAGGGAGTGAGATAAGAAAACAAATGGAATGGAGTAAAAAATGAAGGGGGTAGAAGAAAAGGGGTCTACTCACCATTATGGGTGGAGTTTTCTTGTGGTGAGATTGGGGCAGGATGACATATCCAGGGATATTTCCTGCTGAAACGGGTGCATAGAGGTATTGATACCCTGCAGAAGCCGCTGGAGTGGGGGCCACGCTGTAATATGTTGGAGACAGCTGCGGGCTTCGGACGTGAGGTGGTGGTCTGTGGTGACCGTAGGGATAATTAAGTTGCATAGGCCGATGAGGAGATGTAAGATAGGTCTGAGGGTGCATCATTGGTGGAGGAGAAAGCATGGGTTGGCCAGGTACGGGACCCATTGCAACAGCCGGGTACATGGGAGACTGTCGACCGGCATTCATGACTACGGGAGCAGAGCGTGGCATTGGACCCGGGATGGCAGCGTAATCCTCTGAATCCTCGGAAAGAGAAGCTGGTGGTGGATTGACAAATAGGTTTGGTTTCGAACGCCTTCTATGGACGAAGTAGGAGGCGACCCCCTGAGCCTAGTGTTAGGGTCGTATGGAACAGGGAAAGACTTGGATGGCATGGGATGCTGGAACTCTGGGCGGTGCTGCTCCATGTCGTCTACCCATTGAGCGATACGGTTCTGGGTAGCCATATGGCGCTCATAGGCCTCAGGAGAAAAGTCGTACTCTGTCATTGGTGAAGCGGGAAAACTGGAGGAGTAGATCAAAGTACTGTGGAGAATTTATAGACAATGGCCTGACTACAAAAGGAGGCAATGCTCCAATGAACGGAAGCAAACTCTCCGGACATATAAACATTCGGCTGTGTGAAGAACAACGGCGCGGAATTAACCGCCGAAGCGTTGCCATTCTATAACACTGCCATAGATGTTCCGGCTGCTCAATTATATGTAACGAAAACAAGAATCTACATTTTCACCCGTCGCATTCCGCATGACCCGGTTTAATAATTGGCTTATCGGACGTCAATATTTCAATGCATAGTAAGTGGTGTTCACGTCCAAGGGTAAAATCTATTGGATGACACCACTAGTCACCACTTCCGCTGGAATCTGACGACAGCCTCCACCGCCATCTCCTCAACACTGGTGACATCACGAGTGCCATAGACTTTGATTATCCCGTTCTCTGACGTCGTGGGCACCTCGGCGGGAATTTGACGAGCGAAAATCTCTTCTTCGTCGGCGGCTTCACGTGTACCATAAACCTTGATAACCCCATCGACCGACGTCGTCGGGACTTCGGCTGGAATTTGACGAGAAACAATGGCTTTTTCATCGAATAGATCACGAGTGCCATATTCTTTTATGACACCATTTACTGATGTAGTAGGCACCTCTGCCGGAATCTGACGTGGTAATAAATCGACATCATCAGCAAGCAAGTTTGTATGACGTTCAAATACATCTCGCTTGACGTAAAGCGGCACGACTTGCAACGGACCAAGCGAGCGTTCCGAAAGTTCACCCATAAACTGCAAGAATGAGTATAAAAATAGTCAGAGTTCTGAGAATAACGTACCATTATCGGCTGGGATAGTGGTGCAGCCACCACCAGGCCATTCAGGATAATAGCCAAGAGCGAAAGAAATGCGGCCCGAGCGGTCATGTTATTTTGTAACTTGGGAAAAGAAGAATGCTCCGACGGTAATAGGGCGCGCCTGCGGCCTGAAAAGTTGAACGAAAGAAGAACAAACTAATCATAAAATGTCAGAAAAAATTGCAGGGAAATAGGTGGGTTGAAAATTCACATGAAGGAACGAAAAAGAACAGAATGAAGAAGGAATTCTACAAAGAGTGGACTTTTTATACCACCCCCTTAGCCGTAACCTAGGACCACCGTCTCCACATGTGATAAACTGCACATTCTATTTTTGTCCATGATCGTTCTTTGCAGAAACGCAATATGTCGGATCCACGCTTTGCAAGACTCAAGACAGACCCTCGTTTTCGTCGTCCAAAGTTGAAGCAGACAAAGGTCGTTATCGACGACCGTTTTAAAAGTGTTTTTGAACGAGATAAGAAAAAGAGTGGTTTGTTGTTCAGTGCAAAACAATTTTAAGCGCCGTCGTTGAAAATCATCTCGTTAGGACCAAATGTTGACAAATATGGACGACCCATCTCTGGTTCTCAAGAACAAGAAGACTTGAGGCGCTATTATCGGCTGGAAGCTCACGATGAGAACGACGATGATTCATCGTCTCGCAAACCTGATCTAGCTCGTGGTGAAGTTTTACTGGAATCCTCAGATGAAGAAGAAAACACTCAAATAAAAGCCTCTGATGACGACTCCGATGAAGGTGGTTTTGTAACACTCGGGGGAGATCCTTCACTACCAATTCCTAATCGGGATGAAGACATTGAAGTCAATCTGGATGAAGGTACCTATGCCGATCTTGAAGCTCAAGTGGCCAGCTACTCCAAAGCCTACCCCGAAGACGAAACGGAACAAAAAACTACTATCACGCGTACCTCTCGTCTAGCAATTGTCAACCTTGACTGGGATCACGTCCGCGCGCATCACCTCTACAAAATCTGTTCTTCTCTTGTTTCCTCTACTGCACCTGCTTTGCGTGCCCCCTCGTCTGAACACACTTACGAACGTAAGAAGGGTTCTTCAAAAGGCAGCGCTGGTGGGCCTGTCAATGTCGTCCGAGGAAAGGTGCTGAGTGTTCGTGTTTATCCCAGTGATTTTGGAAAAGAGAGGTTGGCAAGGGAAGAAAAGGAAGGCCCTCCTGCAGAGATTTTTAAGAAGAGGGATCTTGATGTACAGGATATTAATGAAAAGACTGTGTATGAAGTTGGTGGTGAGGAGCAGTATGACGAGGATGCTCTGAGAAAGTATCAACTTGAGCGTCTGGGGTACGTTTTCTGCAATATTTTTTGTTCAATGGCTTCATCGATTAATTGCTTTACAGATATTACTATGCCATTGTTGATTGCGATACTGTAGATGCTGCGTCGCATATATACAACGAGCTCGATGGGACAGAGCTCGAACGTTCGGCAAACGTCTTTGATATGAGCTTTGTTCCAGAGGATATGACTTTTGACAATGAACCGAGGTACGCCGTCAATGGGACGAATACCGTTTCATAAGATTAACTTGTTTTACTAGAGATGAAACTGCCAATGATTTGAATGCGGAGTATAAACCGGTGGAATTCGTTACCGATGTAGGGGTTCTTTCTTAAAATTTTTAAAAAAGCTAAAAACGCGTTGTAGGCCTTGCGACATTCCAAAGTCAAGTTGACTTGGGATGATGACGACCCAGAACGACACCAAGTCACTCGCCGGGCTCTCACAAAAAAAGAGATTGAGGAAAACGATTTCAGAGCCTATATCGCCAACACATCGTCCGAATCGGAGGCTGGTGGCGAAGACGAGGTCTCAACTTTGAAAATGAAGGACAAGAAGGCTGCTAGAGACAAATTACGGTCGTTGTTACTTGGAGGGAATGGAGAGAATATACCGGAAGGCTGGGGCGAGGAAGAAGGGAAGGGTGATGATGGCGATGTTGATATGGAGATCACTTTCACGCCTGCACTGAGTAAGAAAAGTGGGGAAGAGACGACGTTGGAGAAGTATCAGAGAAAGGTGAATGAGAAGAGGAAGAAGAGGAAGGAGGAGCTCAAAGAGAAGTATAAAGAGAGCAAGGATAAGGACGAGAAGTTGGATGATGAATTTTTTGAAGCTGGTGGGGATGAAGGAGATGATGGTGTGAGTTTGGATAAAGTGAAGGTGACATCCAACTCGAAAAAGAAAAAGAATGGTTCTACGAATGAAGAGAAACAGTCTCAGTCCGGTCCTCGGAAGGACGCAACGGCTGACGAGCTTTCATTGCTCGTCGCGCCTGATAATCCAACTGAGGAACCTAAACATTTCAGCCTCAAGTCTGTGGTCAAGGCTGAGAAACAGAAGAAGCGAAAGAAGGGCAAGAGAGGGAAGGTTGAAGAGGATAACGAGGCGCAGGAAGATTTTGTTATGAATGTCAAAGATGAGAGATTTAAGGCGTTGTTCGAGGATCATCAGTTCGCGATTGATCCCACAAATCCTCAGTACGTGTCTCTGGATGTGTTTATATTTGGTTTATTCAATGGCTGACGATATAATTTGAACTCAATAGCTTCAAGAAGACGAAAGCAATGGGTGCTTTGCTGGAAGAACGACAGAAGCGCCGCAGATCTGAGCATGTTCGGGATGTGGAAGAAGTGGCGAACAGACCCAAAGTTGTTGATTCGAAAGCTGGCACGAAGAGTTTGCAAAACTTGGTTGAGAGTGTGAAGAGGAAAAGTGCAAATTTAGATGTGCCTGGTCAGGGCAAGCGGAGGAGGATATAGTGGAGCGTTTTTATCAAGAGTTTGGTTCATTTATTAGATGAGTGGAAACTAAAGCAAAGGCTGTTCATTTGCATTATGGAGCGATGAACATTAAAAACCACGATAGGCCTTCGCTTAGGAGATTTTTGCTTTAGATAAGTCAAGTTCGGGGTGCATTTCTTGGAACCTCTTCAGAGCCTATCGAGAACGATTACAGTGGATTCATGGTGCACTTTAATAGATGACGTACATCCATCTTTTTTTGTTCTTCAGATGTTGGCTTTCCCATTTGCTACGATAGTTTTGGAGTCAGAGTCATTGAGATGTGACGTAGCTTGAACTTACTCTTTGTTGGTTGTCATACTGTCGTAGGAATAAAGGCATGACATTATCACTTTTCTAGAAAATTCTTAAGAACATACCATCATCTTTTCGACCATCCCACTTCACGAAAGTGATTAGTGCCTTTGTTTCGTTTGTTCTCAAAAAGACCCACCGTGTATCCCCATCGAGGTCGCTGAGTTTACTGTTTGCAGGTTCGATCTTTCTGGTGTCGATCTTTGGATGGTGGGTCAGGACGTTCTCCCACCAAGTTTGCTTATTGAGTTTTTCAAGATGAATATGCACAACTTTGTTATCCTCTAAATAAAAGGCAATAAGGATATAGGAAGGACAGTGAGGGTTCGCTTACGAATGGTCCAAGTACTATCTTCCACTTTGATCTCTTTACACAACTCTCCAGAAAGAATAGGTTCGAGGCCCTTGATTCCAACATTTAATTTCTTCTTTTGCATGACAATCGCAAGATCTTTTGCACGAGTTCCTTGCGGGACTGGAACTGTTATATCAACTTCGCCTAGTTCTTGCGTCCAAGAATACGGAAGCGCTTAATCAATGTGAGTGAATGGGATTAGCCCTGAAGATTTCAAATTCTGATATATAAAAATACGCGTACTGGACTGCTCCTTTTTTTCGCGAAGTCGTTCCTCCCCATCCCTAGCCTCTCGCTCGCTCACGGCAAGTGTCTCTTCCGGAGTATCGACAGAGGTAGCCAAAGACATTATCGTCCTGATTAGTACTTAGACGGGATTTCTTAATTAGCGTCAGTTACATAATCGTACTTGTATTGCCTTGTTTGCTCCCTTTGACCTTCCAATGTCCTGCCTTCTTTGGACCGATTTCTCAAACGGCGGGAGGCATTTCACCATTTTCTCCGGCAAAATTCCCAAATGTCCAGCACAGACGCATGGCAGGATTTTGAAGTGCGTTGATTTATCTGCATTTTTTTAAAAAAATACTCCTTGCTCGACGTTTTTTTTTAAACTAACCCCTTCCATTTCCAGCAAGTCCGACATGGAATCAAGAATAATACGGTTGATAGATTGAAACAGATTCTGGCGAACTTCAACAGCGAGTGTGGCACGCACCTTTCGAGGACGGGTAAAAAGCAAGATTTGATTGACAGGATAGTGGACATTCTGGATCAATGGCGGAAGACGATTGACGAGGAAAGGTGGACGAAGGCGCGAACGATTGTTTACCAAATTCGCAACACGGGAGTGTGAGTTTGAACCCGACGTGGCTCCCTAGATACAGGAGCGTTCTCGGGCGGTGTTGTGTGCTAAAACTCGTATTGTCTTTTTCGTCTAGGTACACGCCGAGCAATCGCGTAACGTCTGCGATGGCCTCAACGTCTCATGGCGTTTATGATCCTCCGAAACCAAATGTATATCCTCAGAACGTTGCAAGTGGCATTGGAAATTATGACCCTTATGCACCTCCTCGAAGACCGACTACGGTTGCTGCACCTGTTGCGTCCTCTAGTAGTGTCAAAGCGCTGCGTGTGTCCAACGTCGGCTCTTTTCATTGCATGATATTTACACCCTGATAGCTATCCGTTTTGGAGACTCTCCGTTTTTCTCAATTGATCAAGCTGTTTCCTCTATTATCGAATGTCCAGGTATCATTTGACTGCTCAGTCTTTTATCTTCCGGCTAACAGGCCTGTCCTCAGAATCGACGAGTGCAACAGATCGGAGGGTGGCGTCACTGACATTTACGCTGAATAATGATCAACTGAATAAGGTGAAAGAACCAGGGTAAAACAGTCATCTCTTCTGCCCACTCAAGAGTTGTTTCTCATGGTTTCGATTTCTGACAGATCGAAGTATCAGCTGCGACTGTATTGCACGTCTTCTATCTTCTATGCTGGCTTCAGCACGTTAAGAACAAATCCGATTCCATGTCCTATCGAATTCCCTCCTACATGCGAAGTTCGCATAAACACAACTGGCGTCCAGGCAAACCTGAAAGGTCTCAAAAAGAAGCCTGGAACTGCACCACCACCCGACATCACTTCCCTTACTCGATTATCAGGTTCTAACAAGGTTGACATGGTTTATGTTAATAGTCAACAGCCGTTACAACCAAAGGTAGTCTATTGTGACTCACGATTTATATCTGAATGCTGAGTCAAATTCTAGAAATACTATATGATTATTATGCTTGTGGAGGCGACCACTACAGATGTACTCGTAACGAAGTTGAAAGAGCAAAACTACCGGAGTGCAGAAGATATTCGACAGAAGAGTAATAATAATCTCCTCCCCTTTTTTTTGCACCATGATTGATTCTGATTCAGTGCGACAAATCATGAACGAGGACGACGACATCATTGCTGGTCCGCAAAAGATGTCCTTAAGGTGTCCAGTATGCCGCTCTAGTATCAGTGTTTCTATTTCGAACCTGACGTTTCTTAGCTTACTTTCATGCGTATCGCTACCCCGTGTCGGTCGGAGAAATGCGTACATCCGCAATGTTTTGATGCTAAATCATGGTTTACCATGATGGAACAAACCACTACTTGGCTATGTCCAGTCTGCGAAAGGATCCTCGATCACAAAGACTTGATCATAGATGGGTAAGTTTTCGTTTTCGGCCAAAGTAGAACCGAAAACTTAGTCACCCAGCTACTTTGACAACATTTTGAACCAAACACCTGACGTTGTAGAAGATGTGATGGTTGAGGCTGATGGGGAATGGCATACCTCCGACAATAAGTACGCGTCTGCTCAATGGAAGGCTGCACATCCACCCCAAAACCCGTCACTTACAAAGCAAGCGTCCTTCCGAATACCTGCACCAGTTCAAGAGCGGAATGAATCTGAACATGGATCCAGTCCGGCAAATGGAAAGGGCAAAGCTCCCGACGTTGAAATCTTGATACTAGATTCGGACGAAGATGAAGATGAGGGGATCGTCAAGCGTGAGCTCTCTCCTTCACATGAACCCTCTTCGCGAGCGTCGTTTGATACGGTGCCGCAAACACAAATACAGTCACAGACTAGTAGTAACGTCATTGATCTTACTTTGGACGATTCCGATGACGAACAACCTCTTGTGCACAATAGTTACGGGAAGCGAAAGGCCTCGGATGCAAACCTAGCAGAGTTGTTGCCCGACCAACTCTGGAAGAAGGGCCGCATTGATCCTTCACGTACCCTTCCTGCTCCCCTTCCTTCTGTACCCTTAACAGTTCTTCGTACGGCGATCAACAATCATCCATCTTCGCCACCTGGTCTTCGATATCCAGCATTATCATCATTCCAGGGTAATACATTACCACCACCGGTCTATCCATCATTTAACAGGAGTGGACCAGGCAATTCTTCCCTTCAACTCCCACCAATCTCTAATTCTTTTATTCCGCGCCAATCCTCTTCGTCGCATAACCCATCATGGTCATAGTTATTTGTTTTCTTTTTATTTAGACGGTCCTACCGATAATTATATTTTGTTCCATACTTTTATATGTTACATAGCACTCTTTTCTAATGATGCGGTCAGCGGACTAAAAGTATTGACGGTTCGTTGAGGGCCGCTGCTGGCACGAAAAAGGCAAGACGCGGAGTTTTGAGTGATCCGGTATCTCCCGAAATGCTTTTTCACAGAGAATTTTTTCTGCTCACCTGTTTCTTTACCCCCACTCATCACATTTTACAATGGCCGAAGTCAAAAGGACAAAGACCCCCAAGGAATTCGCTGGTTAGTAGTCCTTGTCATGGCGCTCACCGTCTTGCACACTCACCGCGCATTCCAGTCGATTTCCTCATGGGTGGTGTATCCGCTGTACGTTGGCGGCATAATCTTTTTTAGTCTCTTCACTGACTTGTATTCCTCACTTCAGGCCGTCGCAAAGACATCAGCTGCTCCCATTGAGCGTATCAAGCTGCTGGTGCAGAACCAGGATGAGATGGTTGGTCTCCTGTTGCTTCTTTGACGCGCTTTCTTCATGACACGTCACGCTCTCAGATCAAGCAAGGTCGTCTTGCTACCCCTTACAAGGGAGTCTCGGATGCTTTCTCTCGCACGTACCGTGAAGAAGGTGTCCTCGCTCTCTGGCGAGGAAACACTGCCAACGTTATCCGATACTTCCCTACCCAGGCCTTGAACTTCGCCTTCAGTTCGTACAGTATTTTCTTGTTGTTCTATATCTAACCATTCTGCAGAGGACTACTTCAAGTCTCTGTTCGGTTTCAGGAAGAACGATGGCTACTGGAGATGGTTCGCTGGCAATGTCGCTTCTGGTGGTGCTGCTGGTGCTTCGTCACTACTCTTTGTCTACTCTCTCGACTATGCTCGTACTCGTCTTGCCAACGACGCTAAGTCGGCCAAGGGTGGTGGACAACGTCAATTCAACGGTCTTGTTGATGTGTATAAGAAGACACTTGCATCTGATGGCATTGCCGGCCTCTACCGTGGTTTCGTTCCCTCAGTTGTTGGTATCATTGTCTACCGTGGTCTCTACTTTGGTGTCTATGATTCCCTCAGTATGTTTTTATAATTTTCATTAAAGATATTTTGGTCTAATATCGCGTTCAGAGCCTGTTGTTCTTGTCGGTGCCCTTGAAGGTTCCTTCTTGGCTTCCTTCGGTCTCGGTTGGGGTGTTACCATTGGTGCTGGCCTTGCTTCTTACCCTCTTGACACCATTCGGTATGTCATTGTTTAATGCTCTTTTTTCTCTCTATCTTCTAACTCGCTTTAAGTCGTCGTATGATGATGACATCCGGCTCTGGTGTGAATTACAAGTCGATGTTTGATGCTGGCTCGCAAATCATTGCCAAGGAAGGTGCCAAATCCCTGTTCAAGGGTGCTGGTGCCAACATTCTCCGTGGTGTCGCTGGTGCTGGTGTACTGTCACTATACGATAAGCTGCAGCAAGTGATGTTCGGCAAGGTCTACTCCGGTGGTATGTCCTGTTAATGGCAATCTTTTATTTCTCTCACTGCTTTCTTTAGGATCTGGTTAAAAAAAGACTGAATTCTCGAGTCTGGCTTTGCTCGGGATGATACCAGTCGCACTCTTTATTACATTTATCCCGCATAGACCCTTTTTTTCTCTTTTCATCGGATATGTCTTGGCTAGACCGTATCCTAGTAGGCAGATATATGTAGAGCACATTTAAAATTTTAATCTGTTGTCGACAGACATCAATTTATTGGCGCGTGAAATGTTGCGGCAGAAATGAGGTTGAACTTGTTCCGCCTTCTACATCATGACCGTCATTTGTGGTTTGAGGTACTCTAAAATATGTAATCGAGGTGTTTCATCCTGGGCTCAGCTTCTCTCATTTCGAGCGAACGATGGACCTGTGGTTATTCATCCAGAAGTCGAAGATGCCCTCTTTCATCGTAGACCGGTTGTCGCTCTCGAGACAGCGCTTGTAACACACGGTCTTCCGCATCCTACCAATCTGGAGGTGCCCTTGGGCCTCGAACAAGTCGTTAGATCAACTGGTTCGATCCCTGCCACAATTGGAATTATCGAGGGGAAGGTTAAAATTGGTCTGGAAAGACATGAGTTGGAAAGATTGGCGGATAGGAATGCAAAACCTGTTAAGGTTTCTCGAAGGGATATTGCTGCTGCTATAGCTACGAAGGCTTATGGAGGTGGGGTCAAAAGTCGGTCTTGGCAGCTTCACTGGTTTGATTAGTTATAGGGACAACTTGCAGTGCGACTCTTGTGTTCGCTGCGTTGGCCGGTATCAAGGTGCGAATACCTCTCCCAAGCGTTAGTTTAGGTTTCATAAGAATCCCCAGTTTTTTGCCACCGGAGGGTAAGCTGGATGACGAAATTAAGTATTAAGTCCAGTTAACTAAGGATTTCTTTGCCAAGACTTGGAGGGGTTCATCGTGGTGGAGAAAAATGTAAATCACCCCATCCATTTCTTCTGAGGCACCTTGCTAACGTGCTGTTTGTGATTCTAGCGCTAGATATCTCTGCGGATCTTCATGAACTTACACGCTGCCCAGTGGGTTTAGTTTCTTCTGGTGTCAAATCGATATTAGATATCAAAAGGTTAGTGATTCCTTGTTGCTTTACTATTAGCAATCTAACGGTAACACCAATGCAGAACACTGGAACATCTCGTACGTCAATCCTACTCAACCTACGTAACGTTTACTCACTTACAACTTCCAACAGGAGACTTTAGGTGTTCCTGTGATTTCCTATGGCAAATCCAAAGAGTTTCCAGCATTCTTCTCGCGTCATAGCGGATATAACGTGAGTTTCTCTAGTTTGATTATTTTCTAGCCGTCGAATTGCAAACAATTGCAGGTACCATGGAATACATATGACCCACTTACCGCAGCGAGAATTCTCTGTAAGAGCCCAGAAACTATTGCCCTCCGCAGATGTTCAACACTTCCTTTAGATACACAACAACAATTAGGGATGCAAAATGGCGCTCTGATCGCAGTTCCTATCCCACAGGAACATGAAGCAGTGGGCGAGGAAATCCAGAGACATGTTAACCAGGCAGTTAGAGAATCGGAAGAGAACGGCGTCAGTGCGTCAGGCAATGACGCTACGCCCTGGCTGCTCAGCAGAATTGCTGAGCTGAGTGGTGGTAAATCCTTGACGTCTAATATAGCTCTCTTGAGAAACACAGCACTTGTTGGTAAGGGACGATTGTGCGTTGGATTTTTTGTCACCAGCTGATCTTTTTCTCTCCTCAGCTGGACAAATTGCGGTCGAATATCAAAACCTTGCGAATAAGCCGGTTGGTGCCTAAATTCCTGGAAGGGTGATTTCATAGACCCATGCTTCTACGTGTTTGTAGTTGCATTGTCCGTCTGAACAACCCGATTTTGAAAGATGTCTGATATCAGATGTGCAAAATCTATCGGAAGCCACTAGACCCACAGAGCTTGAAGAGAAAACCAAGGCCGTTCCTCATCCTGTGAGATCCTCATTGTTGCATGAATGACCAGGAGTTTTGATATTGTCTTGCAGTCCTCTGCTAACATTGTCATTGTTGGCTGTGCAGCAGTAGATATCACTGCTCAGGAATTACCGAACACAGATCCAGAGCTCGCAAAACACTCTACCGCACCAGGCCATGTCAAAATTTCCTTGGGTGGAGTGGCGCGTAATGTCGCCGAGGCAACGCACCGTATCTTGGAAGCAAAGTCCTCCAACCTCTCTTCAATTCTCCTTGCCCCTGTAGGAAAAGATGCCTTTGGACAAACTCTCCTCAAGGAATTGGGCAGTTTGGGTATGCGCACCGATGGATTGTTGGAATTTGAAGACGAAGCTAGCGCGGTTTGTAATATCGTTTTGGATAGCGATGGGACGTTGGTGGGCGGAGTCGCAGATATGGGCATCAATGAGAGGATGACGGCTAATGCAGTGGGTTTCATCATGTCCTGAAGCCGTTGTTTTCTCCAATATCCTGCTAGATCATCCCTCACTTGAAGAAGCTCGTTCCGAGTCTTGTGGCTCTAGATGGCAATCTTTCTTCAGCGACTTTAGAAGCTCTTGTTGCTTACTGCAATGAACACTTGATTAAGGGTGTGTATGGTGTTGATATTCTCTGAATAACTTTCGCTGACAATCCTTGACAGTGTTTTTGTGAGAAATTCTTTGTTTCCCTTTTGAAACCCGAGGCTCAATCGACAAATAATAGCGAACCAACGTCCACACTAAAGTCCACTGCGATTTTGCCAGCAATTGCTGCTGCCCTGCGGCAAGAAGACTTGAGGGCGCCCATTACGTACTGCACGCCCAACCTTTTGGAACTCACCCGACTCTATGAAGTCGCCCGATCAGAACAATTTGGACTTGAGAATCATCCTGCATGGTGGTCAGTTGTTGACAATCTGAACTTGGGTTCAACCTTCCGTATCGATCTCGAACAATTATCACGAAGACCTGTTTCAGACCGCGATCCATCGGGGGAAAATCTTTCATTCTTACTTAACCAAGGTTATGCACAGAAAGCTATACATCTACTACCCTTTTTCCAACACCTTCTCATCAAGTGCGGGGATCGGGGTGCACTTGTCGTGATGCGCATATCCACCGGAGACGCTGCTGTTTCTGGTTGGAAAAACGAGCGAAGCAATCCAATGCAACGATACGTAGTCGCGGAAGGAAAAACCGGCGAGCTCATGGTCATCCAACACTTCCCTTCCCTGCCTGTGAAATCGCCGGTGATTGTGACTGGAGCAGGCGACTCCTTTGTCGGCGCTTTGCTGGCAACGTTGGTCGACGATCCATCAAAACTATACCACCCAAAAACCCTTCAAAAATTAATGTTTACCTCTCAGAAAGCTGCTGTATTGACACTAGAGTGTCAGTCTGCTGTTTCGCCATTGCTTTCCAAACTACTAGATCCCAAAATTATTATGCGGCGAGAGGACCAACTTTGACCGTTTGTCTAGTCTTGTGCATGCCCTCTTTTGCTAGTACATCTATTGCTTTCTTCATCTCTTTTGCATGTTTCACAAGGCGTCCCTATCATATATATCCATCAAATTCCAATTTGTCTGAGGGGAGGACAAGACTTACGTGCGATCCATGTTTGAACCGAGTTATAACATTGGCTGCACCGCCTTTGGTCAATTTTTCAAAGTATACTTCCTTTTCTTCATCTGTCATCTTGGATGATAACCTGAACCAGCGTTTCCGGATAACTTCTTTTTGTGCATCCGTTGCAGGGGACAGTCGCCATTTCGCCCTGCGATATAATCTTCGTGTTATCCCTGTCAGTTGGACTTGGACTTGGAAAGTTTGTACGAGACATTACCCAGATGTTGGGACATTGCGGAAAACGTAGTTGACGGCGTAGTTGTCTGCACCTCTTATGACGTCGCCTAGGTTCTCAGCGGAAAACAATTTGCGGCTGCGCATGTAGGGTGATGATTTCGATCTTTCTTCAGACGGTTTGGTGAACGACTTTGGTGTGAAGTGAGCAGTATAGCTGGACTCGGATTCTGCAAGTTGATTCAGAGTCAGCAAAACAATCTCTTAAAACATTTCACACACACCATCAGGTTCGATACGAATGTAACCCGCTTTCAGCAGTTCAAGGACGTAGATTCCATCACCACATACAACCCAGGCCAGAGGGCTCAGACCATAAATGTGCGTCGGTGTATCGGCTGTGTCAATCATGGCAATTATATCGTCGTGGTCCGTGTAGATAACGGATGTTGGGTCAGGGATTGAAATGGGGTCAAAGGATGAAATCTTTGATTTTTCGACTTCTGCAGCGCGATTTTCAAGGGACTTGGGGCTTTCATCTAGAAAAGAAGGATGTCTAAATGTTTATGGCTTCCAATCGATTTTGTTTTGTGACAATTTACCCTCGCATTCAAGCAAATTGGGGTCCAAGCCAAAGAGAGTAGGTGCCGATATCACACCCGTCACTAGGTCGTTGTTGTCCACGAAATCGATAATTCGACAATCTTCTTTGCCTGTCTGCGGCGAAAGCCTCATCCCTCGGCCGATCTATGGTCATGTTTGTGAGCCACGGCAACCGTCGAATAAAAGTCAGGAACAAACCATTTGAGCAAAAACATTTCTTGAGCGTGTGGGACGAGCCACCAGCACACAATCGATGTTAGGGATATCAGCACCCTCTGTCAGAATGGCTATCTCCACATTGAATAAATCTGTAGATCGACAATTGCCTACTCACCGCAGTTGACCAACACCGGGAACTCCCCTTGTCTGAATCCATCGACGAGAGTTTTCCGCTGAACATGGGGTGTTTCTGCGAAAATATACCTAGCGTCGATGCCATACTTTCGAAAAGTCTGGGTTAACGTCTTCACATGATCAATATTAACGCAGAACACTAGTGTAGACTTTCGGTTTGCTTATAAAAGAAAGGGTTCAAGTACGTCAGAAAAAAAAACACAGCAAGTCGAGGAGGGGACACACAAGCACGATCGATCCAAGTTTTCACAACTAGTTCGTTCACAACGGGGGTATTCACAACTGCTGCAAGACTTTTCGTGTTGAAATCCCCGTTACGTCCATTGATAGTGACATTCTGCAAATCGAGTTTGACCCGAACACTCGTGAAGCGAACTTCGCATAACCTGGTCGCCATTTCACATCAGCTGCCACAGTATTTTTTTTTGGGAAAGCCACTTTTCCTTACCACTGTTCTTTGATCATGTCCAAAAAGTCACGGTGATAAACGATGCGCTCGAATACTGTGCCCAAGGTCAGCCCATCGTGCCGTCCGAAAGTGGCGGAAAACCCAATGATGGGTATTTTGGGAGGTGGAACGTCTTGAATGACCTCTGGATCTGGGTGTTTTATGTCGGGGTGAAACCTGGACAGCAGAGCACGATATCTATGGGTTTTTCAAAAAGGTGAATTCTACTTGCCAGTTCATTGAATGACACTTACGATTTGGCAGCGGCATGATGAGCCTCGTCAACGACGACCGCTTTCATCGACCAGGGATCAAATTTCAATATTCTTTGTTCCTTGTTAAGGGTTTGATAGGTCGCAACAGTTCTAGATGCAAATGATGAGTACAGCCTATCATATAGACTAGCACACATACACGTCTGCAAAACCCGATGCCACATGCTTTCCTCCTTGCTCGATCTCGACTGTCCATTGAGGGAAAAGACGAGCGACTTGCGCCGCGGCTTGTCGAGCTAGCTCAATGCTGTTGACGATGATAAGAGACCTTGTGGCGTTCTCGTTTGTCGGAGGTGAGGAGATACGGGAGAGGAGATACACAAAGACGGTGGTCTTTCCAGAGCCAGTGGGTAGTGAGACACCGAGACGAGAGTGACCAGCTTCCAAGGCGTCAATACAGGCATCTAGACTTTGTTGTTGATAAGGACGTAGAAGGACAGGTTGATGTGGGAGAGTCGAGCTCGTCCGAACAGCCCAATTCCAAAGCCTGGAGAGACCTTTCCTGCGACATAACATATCATGAAGTCGTGTTACTAAAATGGGAAATCAACATCCGAACCACCTGCATCTATCACAATATATCCGTGCTTTAACCTACAACCATCTCAATACCTAAAGGATCATCAACTCTGTACAGGACGATGCTGCAGGCGCTACCGCTGTCTTTATAGGTGCTTTATCGACCAAATGTCTCAATCAAAGCGATTCACTGATTGTAATAGGAACAACACGAAATTCATACCAAGGTTGGCATAACCAAACAGTGAAATGTCGTTCACATTTAATAAATGCTAGTCTAGGAAAGAGAGTCACTCGTCTGGTGTATCAAGCATACTCATTAACACCATCGCAGCCAGCGTTGTCGCATCGGCGAACATCAAACCGACCCAACACCTGGAAGAAATAGATCGTCATCGCTGATTCGATGCGCAATCCACCACCGCCTTGGAGAAGTACCAGTAGGTGAAGTTTCCATTACACAGGTATCAGCGCCACACCGGGAGACGCCTTTTTCCGTCTGCAAAGAAATCCTGGAAGAAGTGAAAAAGAAGGCGCAGATATGGAAGAGGGAGTTTTATGGAGGAGAGGATGGGGCCGAATGAATGACAAACACGTAGTGTGGAGAAGAATTTTGGCCACTCAGGTGATGCCATTGAACTACTTGCTCCTACATATACCCCTGGACCCTTTGCGTCGACGATGACAAGAGTTCAGTTATTCAATCTATTTTCCATTCCTTCTCTCCGATATCATCTTCGGAGCTCACAATAAGTTCTATGGACCAAATGACGAGTGTGAAGAAGATGTTCATCCATCTCCACCAGATTTGGGATGAATGATCCAAAACTGAACCCAACGTGCGTCAAACAGTCGACAAAGAAAGGAGCCAAACGGACAAACTCACCTAGAAGATGGGAGTAAACGGTTACAAAGATAAACTGACGATACGTTAAAAGAATCCTCGTCAGTGTTGAGGTCTAAATTGCAAATTTCAGCTCTGTCAAAAGTAAGAAAAAAAACGGACGTTCTCACAGGTCTATCACTCCATGTACCGTCAACACCATCCTCAAAATCCCAACTGTCTGCGCCAATGGAAGGAAGAATTCGCGAAGCCAATTGTAAGATAGTAAGTCGATATAGCAGAGCCATCAACACTGGTTTAGGAAGCGTATTAATTACAAAATTTGCCAACGTTTCGATATGGGGGAGAAGGTTGGGAAGCAGAGGGGCACTGGCAAAAATTCATGTCAGATTTATTCAACAATGTCGAAGAGATAAATCGTCTCACTATGAAGACGCGGGGTCTGTGAAAGATTTCTTGTCAAAACCACAAAGCCAGATATTGTAGGCAATGAAAAGTGCAATTCCTGACGACTCGATGATGTTTGTTCGTCGGACAGCAAACCCAATGATGGTCAGGAAAAAGAGAGAAGTAATAGCTACTCCAAACAGTGTTGCAGATAGAGGTGTCGAAGCAGCGGCTGGGTAAGACTAAACAAGGCGTGAACACAAAATTGACCGAAAGCCCTTTGCAAAGCTGCGGATCACCCACATCTACCATCCACCAAGCCGAAATAACGTAAGAAACAGCCGTCGCTATCAGCAACGCAAACTGGTATGCCTCTCCTCTGGAAACCACCCTTTTCCCTTCTTGGCCAAGCTTTTGAACGACAAGCAAACTGGACATGCCCTCTATGACGATGAAGACAGGTCCGGAGAGGGTCAGTTGAAACCCCCACCAATCCGCTATTGTAATGAGCCACGGCGCTGGAGAAGCCGAGAAGATATTAAAGCATAGCAGGAGTAGGAAAGGGTGCATGGGCATTTGCATGACGGAAAGAGCCTGCGAACCCCAGAGGAGACTTAGTGTGCCATGAATAAGCGAGTGGATAGTGAGGAACAGTGATTGTAAGAGAAAAGCTGTCTTGGATAACGTCGCGAGCGTTAATGGGAGATATATAAGGATTTGAAAAGCTGTAGAGAGCCTATATTAGTCTAGTCGGGGCTTGTTTCAACGGGTGCGAGAAGTTTGCACACCTTGCTGTATTTTGAATGGCCGTCCAGAGGAACCATGGATTTAACATGGTTGAGATGAAATACCTATGTCGCCCAAGTAGATTGTTTATGTTGGAACCCAGACTCGTCTCCACGAGTCACTGGTCAGCCCCAGCAAGGTACATCATAGCGCGTCCTGTGATGTGACAGGACGCGTAGGAATGGCTCGGCTGTCATTCTAACGTTGAGGTCATCGACAAAGGCTGGTGATCCAGACAAAAGTATAAAAATCTGTGTTCAATTTGTCTCAACAAGCTTACATTACTTGTTAATTACAAGGTAATTAGTCTCATTTCGGAATGGAAAAGATAATCACTCTTCATGACCAGGTCGCACGCATGCCACATTGTGCCGATTGATATACGTAAAATTATACGCGAAGAAACTTCGGGTGAGCAACATTGTTTTCCAAACACATCAGTCTTCGTGTCTACCGAGGTCGAGGAGCAGCCTTGTGTTGGTTAAGAAGTCCCTTTTCCTGAGCAAATTCTGTAGCTCTTGATTGTGCCGCCGGGTCTGAGGGCGGAAAATAAAACTTATCCTTGATGGGTATCTGTAGAAGATTCATCTTGGGTGTGATGACAGCCATATGGTTTGTCTTGATTTCCATCCAGTCCGCTGAAAGAGGATGAGAACTGCGTATCAGCAACATTGAAGTTGTGGTCGGCCTACCACGCTCAAAAGTGAGAGGTTCACTCGCGATCTACATAGCGTTACGGTCAAGGACATACTTCGAACAGATAAAGGCTTACCATAATGATATTCTCCCGTTTATCACACTTGGACATCCTGTAGTGTCCGCCCTCCGCATATTCACTGAATTCAGTTCCAGAAGAAAACCACTGTTTTGAGATTTGTCACTTGTGAACGTGGAGAGATAAGAGATAAGATGTTCAGCCTACCAAAGACGCTGCCTCATCTTTCTTAGAGGAAATATATCGAGTAACCACAACACTCTCCCCGTCCGTGACACAGAAATTCATCAAACTTGGCTGAAAGAGGTTCAAATTAGAGAAGGAGGGGAAGGAATAAAAAGCAGGCACTTCAGTGATGTCAAATTCTTCAGCATAGCTATTCAAGGCAGCAATTGTGTCCGTCGTAGCCTTCTGCAATACTTCTGGCGTGAAACACCGAGCATTGGGGTCTGGGAGCTAAACAAACCATTACGTTCAATACAACTTCATCGCTGCATTGAACCTTACTTTAGATACGAATAATGAAAAACACCATTCTGAATCTTCACCAAGGAATCAGTAACCTTCCCAACTCTCACAAAGACGTTGGATTTCAGTTATCATACCTGTATTCCCTTGCACCAGGTTGAACGCCACATCCGGCAAGTCTTGTTGCAGGCGTCTTTTCACTCTAGGGAAGTCGGCGATGCCTCCATTGTGCATGAACTAGATATCTATGGGTTTCAGATCGTACTCGGCATTGGAGAGAGAAAGAAGGTAGACCATGAGCTTTCCGAAAACGAATGGATGGCAATTGTCCAACGACAACGAGCCAGCAGTTGTCGCGCGAACATGGCCACTGGTCGCTCGCCATAAGTACCTCAGTAGGAGAATGACAAGAAAGCCAACGTACAATACAAGAGGAGATTTGATTTTTTCAGCAAGTCGGATGAGATTCACGTTGTTCCATGCCTATTAGCAGTGGCAAGGGATTGTTAGAAACATACCCTTCATCCGGTTAAGAACAGTAAAAACCACCCACAGGTGTAATAGACGTGAATATGCAAGGCTGACTACCCAATTCCTCATCATACACAGAGTCGTACCAACCTGATAGAAAGGAATATTACTCCAGCAGCAAAGGTTACCAACAAATCGCACGCACCAACGCCAAAACCATCACCATTCATAGGTCTCCGCCTATCCAACCGAAGCCTTGAATCGAATGCTTGATTGATGATAGAATGGCATGGTCGAGTGAGCAGCTGTGCCGAGCGGTCGACAAAATTATGGAGTGAGCATCCTGGATGTCCCTAGCGCGATCTGCACGACCCACATGGGAGAGTTGCACAGGCGATGTCCCCTTATAAATGACAAATCGACACATAAACCCAACCGATTGATACGATTACTGGTGTTAAAAAGGAGTATATGCCACCAGATATTCAACCCGAAGGAGTCAAAGAGGTCCGTGTTCCTACGTGATGTTGCTTTCGAGCGGAGTTTTAATTCGGATCAAACGTGTACGGTACTGGGGTACAGAAGTCTCTATACCACCCCAGAGAAACCCGTGCCATTCCCTAGTAGGCGTATCATCAGGTAAATAAGAGTTACAAAACCTTCCTTGTCAATGTCAGTCCGGGTGTCGACAAAAGGGGTGGTCAAATGATCACGAGACCACACTTAATATAAATGGCAGCCTGAGACATTTTGTCCCCATCCCTTGCACCCACAGAGATGTATGTCCCAATGTATATTGCTTATACCCTGGCTCACCAAAACCATGTAGGAAGCCCAACGATATTTGCACCATCTTTTCTACACGCCCTACAGTCGATGTAACCAATCCATACCATGGCCTGTAATTCCCAATCGTACAATTTGCTACGTCTTTAGATTTTCTGGATCACAATCTTGATGTGATGACTCTCTATCTCAAAACAACTCGCAAAACCCGGAAACCGGTCTTTATCCTCCTTATCACACCAGACGACACCCCTGCCACCTGTAGACATGCTGAGGTTACCATGCTGAAGCTCTTGAAAGAAGCTAGTGGGGGTGGTATTAAAGTGATGCATGGAGTATGTGTTTTTGAAAGTCAAGCTTCTTTTTACCAATACGACCGTGAACAACAACTCTCGCCTGAGCCTCAAGGACAGGTGCACTTTGACTTGGGTCAGGATCTAGCGACTGAGGACGGGGCTGTTGGCTTCTTAAAGGTTGCAAATAATGTTAAGCAGATGTGCCAAGAGTTCATACCTGATTTGGAGGTTCCATCTTATCTACACATTCCGGAGCCTCAGTGATCGGGCCATCGAGCCAGAAGTCTCGACATTGATGATGGATTTGTCTACAATGTTACATTTTTTGTTGGCTACCTCATTGTACATTTTATGTGGGAGTTCCAAAACAAAATAGCTTCTTCATGTTCGCAGTAAGTGAGGACGAACACGAAATGGAAAATCTCGAGATTCATGAGATTCATGAAACCCATCCACCATTGGAGGTCAGACGTAGCTAGGCCAGCTGATGAGATTGATTTGAAGGGCATGTAATTGTAGTAGCAAAGCAACTGCCAACTTTAACACATTGAGACGTAGATCCAACTGTGGGGCTAAATTGTCGGGAAGGGAGAAGTTCCCATACTTATGTTATCATGCGTCAGGGTGATGATGCAATTGCAATTGTCAGGCTGAGGATAGTAGAGTGTTTCAAGAGAGTTACATAATGGATACATGACAAAATTACATAGGAACCAGGCCTCACATAAATTCCTTCGGACGCCTCCCCGGATCACCTCCAGCCACATCATATACAAGACCAGCAACACGGAAAGCCAGCTCTGAAAGGAACAATAAGAACGGATAGTTTTACTTGTGATAAATTTGCTTACCGTCAGCTTGGGACTTGATAGCAGCTTCAGCGTACACACGGACAACATCTTCCGTTCCGCTCGGGCGAACGAAAGACCGGCCACCTTCGAATTTTCCGACAAGCTCGTCAATTCTCAACTGCAGCCCGTGGGGGCTCACGAGGCGACGTTCAGCATCCTCTGTCTTAAAGGCGTTCCTGTCGGCTACAACAACCTTCACAAGACGATTTGGCAAGTCTGTGTAGAGCGAATTCCACTCGATACCGGAATAAGACTTGTGAGTAAGTACCACCTCGACAAGCAACATGTCCGAGATAGCATCTCCAACGGTCTGGTTAATCAGATGAGTAAGGTTGATGAGATGGTTCAGAGCAGTGGATTGCGCTGGTGTGTTCGGTTCATGGGACTTTAATTTCTCCAATGTGTCCCTAGAAAAAAGAACGGTTCCGTGACCGTTGGCTTCGAAGTAAATGCCAATATCATGGTGCTCAGCAGCATGATGGAGATGCTTAACACCTGTGGGGACACATTTCACAGGCAAGCGCTTCGAAATAAAAGTCAGCAAGGCCACATCAACACGCGAAAGCTAAACGTACATCAGATAGGTACTTGGTAGACGCTCCATTGGCATAGGCAGTTTGGATCAGACCAAGCGAGACGGACTTACTTAAGCCAGATAATCTGACAAGATCCGCGATAAACGAGGCGACCAACGCAGCGATCTTATCACCATCCAACATCTGGAAATGGCCCCGTTCGTCGAGATAGCAATACATAAGGCGATCTGCATCCCCATCAAAGCTGCAGGCTCGTTGGCCAGGTTTCAACTTATCGGCCAAACTGGGAGGCAACCTCTGTGTAGTCTTGACATAATCGGCGCCACACATATGGTTTAATGCACCAGTTGTCGTAGTTGCAGTATTCTCCAAGATGAGGGGCAAACTGTCTCCTAGGTACTTGGACAATTTCTCAGCTGCAGGGGCTCCGACCCCGTTCGCGCAGTCAATTACCAATGGCTCAGGTTTGGCCTTTCCTACCTAATGCAGATGATAAGTGTCCGGGTCAGAAATATTGATGTGAAATTATTACAATGAGTTTCTTGAACGATTCGCTTAACTTCTTGAAATAGCCTTCCTCGGAATCCTCGCCGTAGCTTTCTGGGGTCCCCTTCGTATTGATTGAGCGAACGAGGTAATGAAGGATTGGTGTTGTCGTAACTCCAGCGTTACGTGCCTCAACACCAAGCGCTCTGAACCCATCTTCCAAAGCAGCGACAAGTCCAGGACCTGAGGGGCGGGTGTCACGAGCGTAAACGACCCGCGAGGGTTTGGACAGATCTATCCTGGTGTTCCGAACAATGGCGTCAACGACATCCAGGAACGAATCTGTGGTCGGGGCGTTGGCGAGATACGTCGCGTACTGTTCCCAAGATGCTTCCAGCATTTCTCCGCGGGGATCAACGAGTTTTACGCCATTATCCTTATTGAAATTCGCGTCAGCTATGGGTAGGAGCCTGCTAAATGTGGTTCACCTGCTCTGGGTTGTGCGACGCAGTGACCACAACGCCAATCGCCCTTCCATCGAGCCTCTTGCTGCGAAGGCCTGCCAAAATTCCCACGCGAAACAACACCGAGTCCAAGAGACTTCCTCTGCAAAACAACGGACTGTGACGCCACTTGCTAATTATCTTTTGAAGATCAAGGGGACTTACAATGTCCTGAAGCCCGCTGTTCCATATTGGAAGTGTACATTAGGAGGTTTTGGATGAGCATCGGCGTAAGTTCTGAGAGCGCTGAGCGGGAGTTTCGTCATGTTTGGAGGAGAAGAACAGAGGATGAATTCAGGCCATTAACCGTAACATTTAACCTAAATCAGGCAGCTGATCATGTGACCGAACATTATTGAAGCTGTGTCATATTCGTCCCCTTCTGAATCTCCACACCAATGCCTGCAAAGTCTCAAGCCCAGTTACTCTTCGAAAAAGCTGACAAGAAGGCCAACTCATCAACGGGATGGTTCAGTTCCCCTTCTACCAAGTTTGAGGAGGCTGGCGATCTATATCAGCAGGCAGCTAATTCCTTTAAGCTCGACAAACTTTTCAGAGAAGCGGGAGATGCTTTTGCTCGAGAAGCAGAATGTAGGGAACAATGTAAGGAAGTAAATGAAGCAGCCAATGCATGGTGGAATGCTGCCAAGGCTTATAAGCGAGGATTCCCTGACCGTCAGTCGTTTCGTGCAAACACTTAAAAGACCCAGAGCTGATGATTGTCCTTCGCAGTCGCTATCCAGGCTCTTTCGCAGACCATAGTACATCTTACTGCATCTGGACGCTTCAGACAAGCTGCAGACAGAGAGAAAGAGATTGGTCAGATTTACCTTCAGGAACGGCATGATCTGCGGAAAGCATGTGAGAGTTTCGAACGGGCAGGGGATTGGTATGCTCAAGAGGATGCCACAGCGTCAGCAATTCAATTTGGCTGATTTCTTCACTCTCTTATCTGAAACTAAACCCAGGACTGCGAATGCTTGCTATAAAGATGCTGCCGATCTATATGCCGAGCTTGAACAATACCCCCAGGCCATTCAGCGTTACGAACAAGTTGCAGATCACTCTTTGCAGTCTGCATTGACGAAATACAGTGTCAAAGAATACTGGCTTAGGTCGGGATTATGTGCACTTGCTCTTGGTGTAGGTGTCTACCTTTCGAAAATCATTTGCATATTCATGCCCAATCTCCAGGACACCGTGACGGCAAAACGCAACATGCAGAAATATAGCTTACAAGACCCTGGCTTCTCCTCCACTCGGGAAGCCAAGTTCGCCAATGCTTTGATTGAAGCCGTCGAAGCTGGAGATCAAGAATCTTTCACTGGAGCTGTTGTCGAGTTCGACCAAGTGACCAAGCTAGACAACTGGAAAACAAGCATACTTATCAAGATCAAGCGTTCGATCAACGAGGAAGGTGGTCTTACTTAGTGGCATTGAATGTACTTCAATCAACGTTTTTTACATGACTCTGCCGCAGTTTATTTCATATATTTTTTTACCTTTTTGGAATGTCAATACCTTTCGAGCCGAAATAGATGATGCCAAGTATATGGTGAAAACTGGGAGCACGCAGAACTATTTTTGAGTGCTGCATGTTTGTCGAGTCGCATCCCATTTCCTTTTATTCAAAACGAAGGTTCCAGACTTTTATCTCGATGGCGAAAGCTATGTGATTGTAATGTCATTCAAAATGCGGCCTCTGGAAATGAAGAAACCATTATGATAACGTCTCAAACTTCGAAGAGCGCATTGCAAGATGCACCAGCCGTTGCAGTCCAATATATCACATGTCCATATTATTTCATCTTCAACCTTTGTATCAATGCAGAATCCGACACTGAATTCGTCCCAAATATCACTCACACCCGAAAACACAACGGTGACCCACGATCAATGTGTCTACATCCGAGTTCGTCGAGGCCTCCTTCAGTCGTTCCTGACAGGCACGAACCCGCCTACAACTCCACCTTCTGGGCATCTGTACTTAATCAAGGGCACAATAGAAGACATCAGGCTATATGCTGGTACCACAGTGGATTGGGTTATTAAGGTTGCCCATCTGATCTGTTCTCCTGTTGGAGTCGGTCAAGTGTATATCCATACGACAGGCACGCCGCAGTATTGGTATGACAGGGACAGAGGAACCGACTGGAGACAAGTCCACCTGGATGACCAATTACTTCCTGGGATCTACGAATTCGAGTCGAGCGTCCCCATTGTCTTATCTCAACTTAGTAGCCGCCAAACCCGTTCAAAAACATCCTCGGGATCTGAATCTAGTGCATCCACTTTCTGTCAAGGTATAACGGAACGTGATGGTGGCACATGTGTGGTGACAAGTGCCCCGTCGTCACTTGTTGCATCTCACCTCATCCCGAAACGTATGGGCACCGAGGGTGCAAAAGCCGTTGTGACAGAGTTCGTTGGAGCGCAGGCGGCCATTCATGTTCACAAGTTCCATCCAATGACAGGAGTCCTTCTCCTTAGTCCTTTGAGTGACCGTGTAGATCAGTATATTTTGGGTTTCTACCACAATACAGTGGGTAATCATACCTGTTCAGCAACTCTATTACTCAACTTTTTCACCGTCACTAGGGTGATACATACACACTTCATAATTTTGACGTTATGGCGCAGGATATAGCGTTTGATGGCAGTGGGATTCCCTTGTTTTCCAGTGCCGATGTACCCCGTCTTCATTCTTACAAGATGACGCTTTCGGTGCATGATGGCCCTGAGGCTCTACCTCCAAAGGGCGTATTTGACTGGCATTATCTGCAGTGCGTTGCCAAGCAATTCGCAACCCAAGATTACAAGGAGTTGTCTGGTATCTATTTCACTGTTCATCCTTTCAAGACGAGCGACGATGACACAGATGATGAATTTGAATTTGAGAATTATGATGGGATCGAACCCCCGTACCCCACGTATCACTTCGATCGATTTCTGGCAGAGCAAGGGAGAAAACAGATACTGCATGAGCAAGCTGAAGCGGTGGCTCTGTGGGCTGCTGGGATAATACCCGATGTTCAATGAGGGGCCCCTTCCTTTTAAAAAGTCCAGGTTTCAGAGCGCATAGGAAGCGGATATCAGAGCGATTTGTGTCCATTGTGCATATATGTTTCGATCCCTCAATTCAAGTCGTGTTTGTTCTGAATCAGACTCAACTGATTGTACTTTGTATCTGTGACTTTTGTGTTTAAAAGATATCTCATTTTTCTGTCATTATAATGCTCCTCCTTAATAGCAAGACAACGGGTTTTGTACAAACCGAACTCGTTCAGGTGTATTTGTCAAAGATCAATATATTATATTACACATAAAATATACATTACTAATAAAATAATGCTACAATGGAGGTGTACCCAGTTGAAAAGCAAAGACGGCACGATGAGGAGGGGCACATTCAAAAAGTGATGACACACCTCGCCCTTGTGTCTTTTACGCAGGATCATCACGTCAAAATATTTCGCAGGATTTTTGATGATTTAAGTTACCTACGTTATATATGTAAGTTCAAAAGACAAAATAGTGACAAGAAACTTTCCAAATAATAAACCGAATGGAGACCGAAGACAAATATGGAAGGGGAAAAATTACTCTAGAAGAATAGAAATGATGTGTATCGTGACGACGAATTGTTGTGGCGTTTGCCACAAGAATAAGTACAGTAGAGCAGCCTGTCTACTCTGCGCGAAGGCTTCAAGTTGATCCTAGGTGTACACAAGGTAAGTGGTTGGGCTGTGGAACGGGATGCTGGACTCACCTGGGGACAAGCACTTCATGTGCGCTCTGGAGGAGGCAAGAGGTTGCGGGGTGTGTGGTACAAGAGCCTCAGAGAAGTAGTGTATAAAGAGAAAAATATGCGCCAGCACCAATAGGCTATAAAAAGCCAAGGGAATAAAAGATAAAAACTGATCCCGGGTCCATTATGGTCCTCAGATTCAAACTCCTCATCCAAGTCACAATCGCTCGTTTTGAAAGGATAAACAGAGAAATAGATGCCGGGCACGTCCTTGTACTCCTGGGTGGCGAATCGCTTGGCGACACACTGCAGATAATGCCAATCAAATACGCCCTTTGGTGGTAAAGCCTCAGAGCCGCCATGCACCGAAAGTGTCACCTGATACGAGTGAAGACGGGGAAAATTGGCACTGGAATACAAGGGAATCCCACTGCCGTCAAACGCTATATCTTGTGCCGCAGCGTCAAAATTATGAAGAGTGTATGTGTTGCCCTATGACAGTGGCAAAGTTGAGCAATAGAATTGCTGAACAGATATCATCACTTACTGCGTTGTGATAGAAACCCAGCTTATATAAATCCACACGCTTATCCAAACTACTAAGAAGAAAGATTCCAATCATTGGATGGAACCTGTGAACGTCAATAGCCGTCTGCGCTCCAACAAACTCCATCACAACGGCTTTTGCACCCTCGGTGCCCATACGTTTCGGAATGAGATGAGACGCAATGAGCGACGACGGAGCACTTGTTATCACGCATGTGCCACCATCACGTTTCTTTATTTTTCTATTGAATGTGGATGCAGAAGATTCGGATCTCAAGGATGTTTTTGAACGAGTTTTGCGTATGCTAAGTCGAGATAAGACAATGGGAACGCTCGACTCGAATTCGTAGATCCCAGGAAGTAATGGGCCGCCCAGGAGGACTTGTCTCCAGTCGGTTCCTCTGTCCCTGTCATACCAATACTGCGGCGTGCATGTCGTATGGATATACACTTGACCGACTCTGGTAGGAGAACAAATCAAATGGGCAACCTTAATAACCCAATCCACTGTGGTACCAGCATATCGCCTAATGTCTTCTATTGTGCCCTTGATTAAGTACAGATGCCTAGTAGGCGGGTTCGTGGTAGCCGGTTGGAATGACCGAAGGAGGTTTGAACGAACTCGGATGTAGATATATTGATCGTGGGTCATCATAGTAGTAGCTGTACTTTGACCCGCTGGTTCTTCTTCGGATGTGAGTGATATCTGTGATGAATGTGGTATCGGAATCTGCATTTTAAACCAAGAGACCAGCGGTCGAAGATGAAATTTGAACATGGTCGGACAGATATTTAGCTTGGATATGTGATTACGTACCTTTTAACAATTGTCATACTCCTCTGAAGATATCCAGGATTAAGAAGGGGTTGTCAACGCGAGGTAGGGGTCTGTTTCGAGGATCTGACAAGATGTTCTTCGGGATCGCAGCTGCTAATGGAGAGTAAAGGTTATGGTGGCTTCGATTTGGGCGTTTCATCGTCCTCTTAATAGAAATCGAAGGATTTCCCGAATCCGTTAACTCCAAGCCTGGCTTTCATTGCACAACTAAGACAGAATCATTGGGTTTTTGTTTGGTTTTTCTCTTGCCTCATCCTTTGCCGCATACGATGTGCTTCGTCTGCGGAAGGCTGTTCGGAGATATTTTTCTCTGCCAACTTCAGTGGTGTTAGCAGAAAAAGGTCTCTAGAAATTTTATAATGGTGATGGGTAGTAAGTATTCTGAGATAGGGTGAAACTTACTTGATGACACCGCTGGACTCTCTGGTGCAGGTCGTCCATCATTAGGTCGGTGAATACTAGGGTATTACGCAACTTCTTCGTGAAAGATGTTGGTGATCGTTTCCTTGCGACTACCATATGAATTGAAACCACATAAGTGGAATTGGAATCAAAAGATGCCAAACCAAAGGACCCATGGCTTATAAATTTTACTTGCTCTTTCGTGATGGAGGAGAATCGGCTCATGTTTCTTGGTTTGACAGGATTATTGATATCGTGGAAACTGGCCTTGTACAAGGACTGAACGTGCACACTGAACAAGATTCGTGAATGACAGACAAATACAGAAGAGCAGAAAAGATTACTGACCGTGTAGAAGCCAGGACCTTCACTAGACCGACATTTGTATTCCCTTGACACGAAAGAACCGATACGAGTCCCCGACGAACTCTAGTTGTTCTTGATGTAATCTGATTTGCATTGTCGAACCATTAGGGTTGTTCACAGTACCATTGTCACGCATCAACGTAACATATTTACGTCGAACATTGCAGCACGCATCGGCGCTCTTTCCGGTGCAATGCAAATACTGTTCATTTTTCTATATATCCTTCATTCTTGCTATTCGGTGGTCCTCAGAGTTCGTTCTTTTATCAACCGTTGGTTTTCTGCAAAACCACAGCCACTCTTAGCTCCGAGACGCCGAATACCCAACCATTTGGCTATCCTATTCGCGACAGACTCGTTCGCTGACACAAATAACAAGAAAATCGCGTTGACGGAAAGTGTCTTGCGCGCGGTGGATTGGTGCCGAACAATTGGGGTGAAGAAATTGACAGTGTACGAGGAGAAAGGTGCATCGTTTGCAAGGCGTTCCAAAGTCATCTTTTTAAAAGATGTTGTTCTAGATTTCATTTCGCAATGTATGCATGATATCAATAGTGCCTTTCCAAATCGAGAGAGGGTAGGTGAATATGACGAAGAATATCGGCCACCAACACCACCTCCTTCTGACTGCTCAGACTCGGGTATTTATCATCACTCTACACCAGTAACCACTATTCGCATAGCGGGAACTATATCCAACAAAGTTCAAAATCAACAACTCCGGAAACGCAACCAATCTAGTTCGTTGACCTTCTCTGCTACACATTACCCCCCATAATTCCGTTTTTATGCTCCAGCGCTAAATGGGGATCTACATATGAGATCAACTAAAAATGACCTTTTGCTTTGCATCGCGTCGCGAACATCTTCGAAACCAGCTATTGCGTCTGCAGCACAAGTGCTTGCCCAGAGACGGGGTATGCGTCCGCGTAGAGGTTCACGGTCTCAGAAAGTCACCCAAGCACCGCTTACCATTGACGAACTCAACAAGGTACTGGAAGGTAATACGCAGCTTTAATTATACCCTTTTTTTTGTTCACGAAGTCGTGCAGATGAAGACAACCTCTCATCCCCTGATTTCATGATTATTCACCACTTTGACTCCTCGCGCCGAACTGCACCAGAGCTGCATGGCTTTCCCCCCTGGCACATTCGACTCACAGAAATCTTGTAAGTTTGCGATCCTCCAATCTCATTAGTTTCGTACTTATTTAATTCCGGCTCGAGTCACCATCAACCGCAGGGTCACGGTTTACTAGACTGGCTACGTCCGGGTTCACCACCACGACTGTCAATTTTAGATGAGACAACATTCCGAGCAGCTTTAGATGAATTTGCACGCGCTGAAATGCGTTTTGGAAAATGACTATGTTACTGGGTTATTCCTTAGATTTTAACGGCCTGTAACAACTGTTGCCAGTGACTCTTGAGCTTGAGGCCTGAGGTGCCAAGTTTATGTAATCCAATCTTGCTTAATTTAGGCAGTCGGCAATGTAGTGCTTAATCAATTGTGATTCAATTCATTGGTTTTGGCATTGACAACGAAGGATAAGTGAAATTTGTCTCGCTCCCGTCTTACCCTCCATGTGCTAGGAAACACGGTAATGGCTGTAGAAGACTTGGTTCACGAGTCTTCAGCCCATGACATTGGACAACCCGATGTGCAAAGGGAAAGAAGAAAAGCAGAGTGTAGACAGAGGGAATCGGACGACCTGCCTCCTCCCAGGTTAGCTAGGTTTATCAAGAAATCTGAGCAAACGGGCGACAAAAATGTCTCCCGACCGTCTCTCAATCCATCCTCTTCTGCAACCTCCGGGACTTTGACGACATCTTCACGATCTCAGGACATGAAATTAACCAGCGTTGACTTATCGAGAAGAAAGGCTGGAAGTTCGCAATTGCTACGCGAATCTCCTTTGCATGTTCCTCCCCGTCTCAGGTTACACCACGAAGAGGTTCCCGAGTTGGCCGAGTCTCTCATCGAACATTCCTATCCCCCAATGAGTTCTGGTTTATTCGGAACAGGGGTTATTCTGAAGAGCCCTGCGTCCTATTCACATTATCTTCAGCATCATTCCAACAACAAACCCATTGCTGCAACGGTTTTATTTGGTAGAAATACTCATCCTCTGAGTTTGCCCAAATTAGACCAGTACTTCTCTTCTTTGAGACCTCCACCTTTCTCTATGAAGCAAGTCGATGGTAAGGGAATCATGTTCCCTCCCTTGGATCAACTGGAAAGGACGGGACTTTCTCTCGATGACCTAGTTAGCAATACCAAGGTCCCCCCTTTATGGCGGGATCGAACCTCTATTCTTTGGACGATCGCGTCGTTCTTGATTGATTTATTGGTATGCTTCGTTCCTATTCTTGACCTTTGGATCTCATTGTCTCTCAAAGGGTTCAAGTGCTCTGGCGTCGTTCTACAGTCTACAGGCCCTCATCAGTACCTTGCAAATATTCGCCCTGATTCTGAGTACGATAGGTATGTCTATGCAATCTCTTGCCACAATGAATGGTGCTCATGTTGTATATAGCACCGTCTGGAAATGTGGATACGAAAAACAGTTGGCGGCAATTACTTTTAGGAACCGTGTAGGTTTGGATCATCGCTGCCTTGCAGTATTCGTTCTCAGATCATGACGCTTTTAGCCCAAATGTGCTTGCCCTCAACTTTGCTCCAGTGCTGGTTCAATCACTCGTGTTCCTGACGGTTTTTATCTTGCTTACATTCTTCTTGCTCTATTTATTCTACCGATCCACCGCTCAATCTGATCGTTACAATTCAATCGAAGGTCTTCAAGAATCGGAAACCAAGGGAAACCATTGGGGTTTAGTCGCTGTAACATTTCTTCTGATGGTAATTTACTTGCCTCTCAGCACTATGTCTGTCCATGTGCTTGTCTGGTCGGATGAACTGTGGGCAATTCAGAACCCGTATAAGAATGCAACCTCGTTGCCCCCCATCGTTTCTCCCCTAGGCCCTCCTAACGAATTTCGCGATCCGATGGATTTCTGCTGGACGACGACAATGAGGCGGAACGAAGTGAACTTTGCTCCAATATTCTTTGTTTTATCGGCCCTCGTTTTCATCTCTGTACGTTGCTTTTCTTGATAATAAACCACACTCATCATTCTTCCAGTTCACTATCTGGTTTCCCATCGCACTGTATCGGGTTATCAAGCGATCGGTGCCTAAGGTTGATAAATTTACCGAAATTGGTCGACCTCGTACTTCCGTCGACAAGGATAGTGAATACCATCGTCTGATTGCAAGGGATAATAACCCCTTTTCATTCCTCTACAAGAGTACGTCAACAATCCAACGCATTCCGCCTGTAATGATGTCTATTCAGGTTTTCGTCGCGGTCGAGCCACATACATTTCGAATATCTTGATGGCCAAGCTCAGTGTACTGCTAATTATTGCCGTCATTGACTCGAACAACTGCTTCTTTCGAAGCCTTGATAGACAAGGAGTTTCTGTTGCCCGTCAATCACTCCTTGCCGTTTCCAGTTTATTTTTCCTCGTTTTTCATTCACTATCTGCTCCATTTGCGGACCCCGTGGACAATGCTAATGAATGGACCTCACGACTTAATTATTTATCCACTTCTTTGACAACCCTTCTAATCGCTCTTGATCTTCCCAGTAAGAAAGTCTTTGAAACGTATATACTTTATAGGTCAGTATCCATTTCTTTCGCAGGAAGCTTTTGATTGACTTCTTCCAGCATATATGCCGTGACATACGGGCTTAGCTTCTGTAAGCCTTCGACAAAGTCATAAATGGCTTTTGCTTATTCAAGTAAAGATTTCATCTTCATCAACGCTGGTTGGATGCAACGACTAATCAAGAGTACGTTTCCTTCGAACTATCTTAAATAGCGTCTTATATTGTCGGTTAGTTTTAAGAAGAAGAATTGATTTCAGTATGCTTATTATTCCATTATGCTGCTGGTTGTATCACCTTTTCACACATCTCAGGCATAGACATTTTTTCACCCCAGTGGGTTTGTTCATCACAGTCACGAGTGTGTTCTGACATTTGCGTTAAGGTTGGATATATCTCCCTATTCCATTCACACGAAAAGGCGCATATGGCAGGAGACAATTTCCGCACTCCTGCTGACAGATCCACAGTGTCATATACCCCCAAAGCAGGCCATGTCATTTGCCGAGTCCCGCAATTCAGAGTATCCACCTTACCTCCTTGATTTTATGGGTACGCCGGGGGAAAGATATGCCGAAAACATGAAGGTAAGTGGAAATTCCATTGTTTTGGATCTCTTCATCAATACGTTACAGATTCTTCGTGATATTGGATCATCATCTTACACACGGGCGGTAGCATTGGCATCTGGTCCTGATTCGGATCGGTATCAAAAGCTGAAAGACAAAATTGAAAAGCATTTCATTGGACCAGATAGTTACTGGAAGAAGTTTGACGAGGATGCTATCCGTGGTTGTTCTAGCTACTTTGGGAATGCTTGGTGGATTCCCTTTCCTCCCACACTTGTAAGTTTGTCCACTTTTAATTTGGACGGCTCCAGAAAGTTATTTCAAGGTTTTGCGATACGATGATGGCCCTTATGCTGTATTGAGGGACCTCAATGACTTGATGGCATATATTGATCAGAACTCAAGTCCGGACGTACAGAGAAGACGATTCGTGCGGATAGCCCTTCGTGCTCTTGAAGGGCAAATCGTTCATTGGCCATACGAGCATACTGAGGTACATTCTTGTGTGTCATGATTGACTATGACCCCTCTCACACTGGATGCAGCATGTTGGGGCCCACTTTCCCTGGTGCTGTGGAAGACGTTATGAAGCATTGACTTCACGGCTATATCATCGGGCTGTTTTGCGCATAAAGCGACGCGGTCACCTTGAGTGGAAAGGGCTTCAACTTGGCAGTGGTTTTGCAGTTGAATTGAGATACTCAAAAAATCTCATTGTTACTGGCGAGGTGATTGGATTGAATGAAGACTTCGATCTCAATCATTCGCTTGCCCGTTTCCTCGAACTTAACCACTACCTAATAGATAGAGGACGCTATGGGTTTGAAGAGAAGTTAACTCACTACAGGCGTCATCATCGTGAAGAGTGTCAATGGAAGTCTAGGGTTTTGACGTATCGCTTCATGACTTTTGTTTATGATCAGCCTTGCCTTCCCGAGCGGTGTATGCAAAGTTCATTGAGCATTGAAACCGACTGCAGAGTCCGTGAATGCATCGAGGGCGGTCAGACAGTATTCGAGTCGGCTTACGAGAGGTTAATGGCTGTTTCTCATTCTGAGGCGGCGACCTGGTGGTATATTTTCTGGGTAAGCTACACACAAAGGTCACCTCTTCAGAGATAAAATTTACTGCTATTTGTAGGATGATCTTTGGAGGCGAAATTTCGACACCATTTCCGGTTTGAGAAAGCATGCCGCTGATTTCAATCCGCACTACAAGACCTCCATTGCATACACTCCCTTGCCTCGACCAGTGCTTGAGAGTTTCCTCGCGCAACGAGGATTACTACATAAGAAGACAAAATGGTTTGATTTCTTCCATGCCGGATTCTTGAACAAACTCTATATTCGGCTCAACGACACTGTCTTTCGGAAGACTAAGAGTGTACGTCTGTTTTGTGTCGATTCCACACTTGCTATTAACGATGCTGTGGCTAGGCAATTGTTTTCCATTTGGGTAATGACAAACGAGAGTTGGACATGGAAGATGTGGACATCCTCACTCAAGGTCGATCGTCCACTTTGGGTACTGGTGGAGGAACGGACCACGACGACCCATGGATCCTTGCTCGCCCAACATATAGGTGGGAAGGACTCTTGAACGATCCTCCACGGAACGGAGGAACGGAGGCGCGCAAGAATTTTCTTGCAAAGCTGGGTGTATGGTTTGGTGTCACACCATTTTGGCGGTCTCGACCACCCTCAAACGGGATATCTTTGGATCTGAAATTGGAGAATGGTCGGTATGTACAATTAGCTGATAACGATACATATCCAACCAAATATATGGATACATTATTAGAGTAGAACTATGTATAGTATACTTCTTGTCTATTTGTCAGTGTTGTTCAAGGTCCTCGCATCACACATTTCTCTTTCGCAAATAATTTTGAGATAATAATGCCTCGTCGTCCTCGACCAGCACATAGGCTACCTCCAACACAAGAGCATAATTCAAACCAGGGTCAAACTTCTTATCCTAAGTCTAAATTTCCGTTTAAAGTTTGCGTTGTCAAATCCGAGTCCGAATCCGAAGTCAAGGAAGGGTCTAGTCATGATTCTGGAAATTATGAAGATATCGAGGACTCAGACAATGAGAGTGACGAATATCCGCGGCGAGTAGCCGTTTGGGAAGCAGATAACGATTTTGAAGGGGAATTGATCAAGTTGTCGAATGAGGTTGGTAGTTTGGTAAATAACTTCTGTAGAGGGTATGAACTGAATCATTTCAGGGAAACTTGCAAGATGGTATGTCCTTCACTTTGAGAAAACAAAATTGTCTCAAGTTCTCTAGACTTGCAGAATTTACCACTTGGCGCGTTGCGTCGTGCGCAAAAACTCTTGAACCAGGCTGTAACGGAGTCCGACAGTGATGATTCATCTGAAGACGAGCAAGACAAACCGCATGACTTTAAATGGAAAGGAAAGGAAAAGGCTGAATGGGATACTAAACCTCAAGCGCGCATCGCGAGCAAGTCGAATAAACATGCGTAAGTCGATATTTCTGTTGTAAAGTGGCATTTTCTTTAAATCAAGTCTAGTCCTTTAGAGATGTCAACTAAAAAACCTGTTTCGAGGAAACGAGTGGTTGTTGATATACCCAAAATTGCAAGTGCCAGCTTTCTATATTCAGTGAACAACGCTCAACGGAACTTTAGATTCCACGCGATCCAAGGTTTCTTGCTACAACGGGAAGCTACGATGCAAAATTATTTCAACAGTCCTATGGATTCTTAGCCGAGAACCGTAAGATGGAACTTCAGACCTTACGCGAGAGTCTGAGTAAAGCGCGGAGGATGCTCGCGTCGTCCCCCACAGAGTTCAGAAATGAACGAGAGCTAGAGGTAACAAGGTTGGAGCACGCGGTAAAACGAGCAGAGAGCACAGTGAATAAGGATCGCTTGGAGAGAGTAGAGAGAGAAGCATTTAGCATGAATAAAAAGGAAGAGGAGGGAAAGAGAAGAGAGGGAAAGGGCAAATGGTTCCTGAAGAAAGGTAAGGCAGACATTGTTATGATAAGTGGATAATTTCTCAAAGCGGATGAAGCGGAAAAGAAAAATCTCCTGATGCAGGCCCGCTTCGAGGCTCTTGCCAAGGAGGGTGGACAGAAGGCGGTAAAGAAAGCAATTGAAAAGAAGAGGAAGAAGACGAGCCAGAAAGAGAAGCGATCTCGCCCATATTCGAAGGAGCATAACGGCAAACGCGACGGAGAAGCGCTAGCAGGACGACCCAGTAAGAGATTACGAGTTTGAGTATGTAAATTATAGACTTGGCACTATCGGAATCTTCCGAGTCCGGAAATTTTATGACAAGAAATATATCACAAGACCGATGTGGCTTGCCATGAAACCCAAACAAAGTAAACCGCTTCCCGCTGCTGCCAATCGCCGGGTAATTGCTCAGAATGTCTTTGAGCAACGATAATGAAGACGATATCTATCGCGGCGAAGTGGAGCGCGAGCCAACGTTACACAGCCAGGTACCAGCTGCCTCGGTCTCGTCTCGTTCGTCCACAAGCTCGTCCTCTGATTCGCTCTCCTTCCTCGCCGGCGGGCGCTTCGGAGCAATTGCAGCCAAGCTTGAGCTCGCCATCTCGAGATGGGCAAAGCATGTCAGAGGAAATTCTTCTTCTGCTTCTAGCTCGTCGTCAACATCGTCTGCATCCTCTCTGCCGACAATAAGCAGATCTCAGTTTACCCGTAGAAGGCGGAGACGTTCCAGTGTTTCTTCGTTGCATACCTTGCATTCAGAGCGCGAGATCGCCGCTCGGATGACACGCTTGAAGGCTCTACGAATATCTAGACAGATTCCAAGGGAGTTTGGCCTCTATCTACCCCCGTCAATACGTGACGCTCAGTCGACCACTCAAACCGGAGTCGATTTAGGTTCCAACACAAGAAGTGACCGCCCTGCAATTTCGACCTCATCGCTGCCCACTATCTTGAGCCAAATCGAGGTCGCCACCCGAAACACTGGCAGACAGCACCGACATAGACATAGACGTCGAGGAAATAGAACCTTCGAAGAAATGAACAATCCATTGCTTTCTTTTGCTGGCCCGTCAACCAATAATTCTCTCACGACCTCTCTTGTCCGGAGAGATAGGAAAGGGAAGTTGCAAGCAAACAACATCTTTAGGCCTACAACAATTGTTGAAGAACCGCATACAAAGCCTCAGGCGTGGTTTTTAGATGTTGCAAATCCTTCGTGGGCAGATCTACGTGCTATTGGAAAGGTAAGTTTAGTAACGCTCCACGTTGATCGGTAATGCCCAGATTTTTCGGTTCGTGTAGCTACTTCATGTCCACCCTTTAACTTTGGAAGACATCCTTCAACAAGATCCAAGAGAGAAAGTGGAAGATTTTACGAAGCTGGGATATTATTTTATTTCCTTCCGGACTATCGAAAGTCAATCTACAAGAGTGAAGATTCGACGTGACACAGGTATACTGGATTCCTCTGGGAACCATGATGAGGGTTCCATAGGAGAGGCTAATATTTATCTAGCAATATTTAGTAATGGAATATGCTGTGTGCGTACTACTTCGCGTCACTGATGAGTGCAGCTTACCCTCGTTTGAAGTTTCATTTTACGGATATTTCGGGCATGTTTTAAGATGTGAATCCTGCGTTTATCTATTAACTCGCTCGCAGAGCATACAGATAGGGTGCACAACAGAATGCTTTTTTTGGGACAAAACGCGGCCATGTCTTCGGGTTTGTTCATATGAGAATATCGAGATAATTTCTGATACAGACTTAGATTGGGTCGCACATGCCATCCTGGATTCAATTGTTGACTCTTTTTTCCCTCTCCTTGGCGAGGTCGAGAAAGAGATCATAGCCATTGACCAAACAATCTTCTCGAATGAGGGAGATATCTCGCAAATGGACCCTTCTGTTGATCTCATCAAACTCTCTTCTGGTGTATCGACCGAGGTAGAGAAACCTTCGATGGAGAAAATTGTGTCTGTGAACGAAAAAATTTCGCTCGCAGAGAGAGTACGAGAGTCATACCATACTCGCTTCGCGTCCCCTCGCCTCTCGATTCGCCTTGCATTCCGCCGTTTTAGGAGGCGTATCAGTTTCTGGAAGGGATTTTGGACAAAGGCAGAAGCCCAACCCAGCGTTACACAATTGACACTGCGTCGAATGGCCAGGGCGAAGAAATTAGTTACAGTCTTGGGGAGGTTACTCAATGCTAAGTCGGATGTTATTACTGGCATCAAGAAACGACTCGTTAAGGCTGTTGAATCTGGTGGAACAGGGCATAAAGGACAAATGCCTGACGAATTAGAGGTCGTTATATATATGGGAGATATTCAAGGTCAGAGATATGTGCCGATCACACATATTCACCTATTTTTTTGTTGATCTTCATCCCACCAGACCATATTTTGACTTTGCAACAATCCTTGGGACACATAGAACGTCTGCTCAACCAATCACACTCTGCTTATATGTCGCAGTTGCGCTCTGGATTGGAGCTGACCAAGGGCGGAATTGACCTGAAAGTTCTTTATCTAACGTCCATTAGTCTTTCGGTTATTTGTATCCAGACTTTGACTGGTATGCCGAATTTTCGATGTGACCAAGTCTCAATTTTGAACGCACCTTGCTTAGGCATATTTTCTATGAATGTTAAGGTTCCACATAATCTCCGAGAACCAGACGGTCGATATATTGTCTTTTGCCTCGTATTATTCGGAGCTGCTATCATCCTGATATCAATGTTTACTCTGGTGCGTTATTGGTGGAAGAAGGCACACAGGAGACATAGAAAGCAGCTGTGAAGTTGATGCTCTTTAATATTAAATCTTCCATTGTATGTGGGATTTTCCCGTGTAAATTACATAAATTGATCACAGATAAACGTATAGCATGATAACACAACAAGGACAAGAAAATTATCCATCAGTATTCGATAATGGCTTGTGTACAGGTCCATGTCTCATGAGGACATCAGTGGCTTCCGTCAAAGCTTCCTGAACTGCGTAATAAAATCGATTAAGAGCAGAAACTGCGAGAATAAATCGTGACTGACCCTTAACTTGGAAAAGGGCCTGTTTCTGTTCAAACTCCTGAAAACCTGCACCGAGAGCTTCACGCTGTTGGCGTATTGTCTCTTCTATACGTTGAAGATGTGTCGTCTCCAAACGTAGGTGATCGAGTCCTTCTCTAACTTGAGCATGCAGATCTTCCAGCCCACTGACTTGATCTTGATAAAGCTTGCGGACTTCTTCCAACTTGCCTGTATTGGGGTGATGAGATCCAAAAAAGAGGACGGCTCTTGCTAGCAGAGAGACAGAACAAAACGCTTACCAGCTGCTTGTGCTTCCCGCGCTGCGGACACATACTGAGAGAACTGCGCGTCGATATCACCATTGTCTGCCCAGGAGACGGTCTTGAAATCGCCTAAACTGTTGCGCTTAATACAGCTCGGGCGTCTTTGCAATGTCGGACGAGGCTCAAAAGCGTTCTCTGCAATTTGAGGTGGATCGTCAAAACCTAACTCTTCACGTTGTGAGAGGAGGAGAACGGGAAGTGGAGGGGGGGACATGATTTGTCTCATGCCAGCAGGAACGGGCAAAGGTATCTCCGTTCGAGTGGGGTAGATAAGAGGGAGAGGTTTGTAAAACACAGTTTCTTTCTGCTTTGATGAAGACTCTGGATTTGTTATTGATCTCTGCATAGGTTGTTTTGACGAACTGGATGGATGGCGAAAGTCACTAGCAATAATTGATTCTTGTGCAGCGCCGTAACCATTCGTAGTGATTGTCCGCCTTGGGACGGATGCACCACGTTTCTGCTGCTGTAAAAACCACTTCTCCATTTCCTTACATCTGAAATCGGAAGGAGCAGTGAAGGTCTGGAAAGAGAAGAAATCACCACGAGAAGCCTTCTTTGTTACTGGGGGTGTGGTTTTCGCAAGCTTCTGGCACTTGCGAATCATGCGGTCCTTGAGATGGCGAATCTCCATGAGTCGTTCCCAAGATACAGTCGGTTTCTTTGATAGCTCATAACTCTCGAGTTTTAACAACTGGTCATACATAGCTGCTGTAGCCGATGGAAGTAATACCTGGAATTCATTGCTGTTAGAATACTTAATTTGTAAACGATTATTTCATGCCTTTAGTTCATCAGGAGTCTCTGTACATTGTATATATCGGCAGCCTTTCGAAGTGCGCGGATCATATGGTTCCAACTGGCCTCTTACCGGACTTGCGCGGTGAACGTCCAGCGCAGCTGACGTCCTGAGCGACATTACACTGAGAGCGCGCAAAAAACAAAGGTGTCAACACCGAGCGTGACTCATTTCTCTGTGACGTGACCTGTTCTTCATGCCATGGCATCCTCAAAGGCAAAATACGAGTCTTTTCTCATAAATAATGTTTCGACTATTTCCACCTTGGAGTCTTCACTAAGGTCGATTACATGGTTTCTACCTGGCCGTTTTCGGGACGCGGAATTGGCGTCGGAGGCTCGTTCGTACCAGTTCGCTCCTTAACACCTTAGTATATAATCTTTCAAAAATTCTTCTAGTAACCTCCCTCCTGAATGTCACGAGCATGTATCATGACACGTTATTGGCCCGCATTGTGAAAGCTAATCCATCTTACCGCCCAATCATACCGTCCTCCTCGCACAGTCGATTCACGAGGGCATGGTCTGACAAAGATAAAGTGTACAGATGGTCTGCCCGTGTGCTCGAAATAATTCGCTTTACGGAACTCGTACTCGAGATGATTCTAAGGAGAAAAGTATCCCAGAAGACAAAATGGCGCTTAATCATTCTTCTGGAGGTTATAAAGTATTTATACCTCTGTTCCTTTGATTTTGGAATCACTAAATACCGTTTGAAAGAGCCACCCTTCGTATGTTGCTACTGAGAATTACACATCGCCCACTAGCCACGCCAGCTATTCCTGAACGAGACTTCGACCCGTCCCAGCTTGTTTCCTCAAACCAAGCACCTCTAACGGCCCCTTCAACTGGAGATTCAGCATCCACCACTCCAGACCATATCCACAATAACCATATTCCACTAACACCGAATCCCATACTCACCACTAATTCAGAGACGACAGCAGAAGAATATCTCCTTCCGAAAGCTTTAACGCCATCTTCTGTCAGACCCGCAACGTCTCTTGTCAGACGCTTGTCAGGTCCTCGAGATTGGCTCGCAGAAACCATTTATATTTTACGTCCCTTGGTATATGGTACGTTTTTGTGCCTGTCTGGATTCCATCGATAAATTATCTGCATTGCAGCAAGCTTGCTGGTCGCCGACCGTACTAAGGGGCGAACGAACCGTGCTCTCACAGTGGCACTCTCAATGGAATTGCTTTCTCGCTGTCTTCGTCGAACGCCACCTGTTTCCGCCACTCTTGAGAGATCTGAGTATGCAAGGCGTGATAAGGACATGCTCTGGTATCTCCTGCGGGGATCTATCTGGGAAACTTATACTAGGTTAGCTTTTCATATTTAACACATTATTCTATACTGACCGTCGACTTTAGACCAAAAGTGGATTCCCTTATTGCTCGAACATCCCGCGCGCCTATATTGGGTTTGTTTGGTGCGCTTCTCAAGGACTGGATTCCTCTCATTGATGACTATTATTACTGTAAGTCGAGTGTATCATAGTCAGTCTTTTTTTCTTTACTCATCTTGGGATTACAGATACCGCACCTTGAATTTTATTTTGTGCTACAAGTTGTATCTTTTTTACGTTATTGAAATCAATGGTTTGATATGAATAGCGCCGACATCTCACGCTGCTTAAATTATGCAGGTACATGTTTTTAGATTGGTATTTAATACAAGTCTGCATTGCAAACCATTTTATATCCTGATGAAATTGTGGCAATGTAACAAACAATAAATAGGTACAAACACGATCACAACTGGGGTTTTTCTGACCTTCGTCCGCTTCCACCATTGCCATTACTTGAAATTAAATGGCTTCACCCGAAGGCAAGATGGAGATTGACAAGTCTCCCGTCCGACAGTCGTGTGTAATCTTTTATATACATAATCTTGACTTGACCTGTGTTTTAGTTCTCGCAACCTGTCCAGCGACACACTGCGTACTTCCCAACGATCGCCTTCCAGGGAACGCGAAAGAAGGGAGAGAAGGAGAGAAAGAGACGCCGATGAACGTAGAAGGCGCAGCAGAAGTCGGGATAGAGGAAGTGAGAGTCACTACCATGATCGTTCCCGAGACAGGCATAGAGACAGAGAAAGGGACAGGGATAGAGAGCGTCGACGTGACAGAGATGGTGAAAGAGGACATCGTAGCAGCAAACAAGACGGATCAGATGGCAGACACTCTCACAGGGACCGCGATAGGGATAGAGAAAGAGAAAGAGAAAGAGAAAGAGATGATCGTAGGCGTAAGAGAGACGAACACGACGGTCCTGACCGGAACTTTGACGATAGGATCAAGAGGAAAAGGTATGCAAATCTCTAGACCCCCTAATGTTTCTGTTCAATACTTTATTTTAGGTTGCTCGACCCTCGGGATGAGTTCGATGATTCTCTGAGTCGTAGGCGCCATCGCGAAGAACACCCTCCGGAAGAAGACGAACAATTGAGCACGAACAGTCCACCCCCGCCGAGGTGAATTCATGCACCTTATTCTGTGTGCATTGTTTTGATTTCGCAATAGGGCTAGAAACTCCCCTTCATACCCAGCTTATAATAATCCAGTGGACGAACCCTATAATCCTGACGAACCTAAGGAAGATGACTCTGAAGCACGATCGGTTTTCGTTTCACAACTTGCTGCTCGTTTGACTGCTCGAGACTTAGGCTACTTCTTCGAAGATAAATTGGGAGAAGGCAGTGTTATGGATTCGAGGATTGTGACAGATCGATTGTCCCGTCGTTCTAAAGGGTCGGTGGTTTAATCTGCTTCTGGACTTGTTATCTCACCTGTATCATGTGACAGCATTGGATATGTTGAGTTCAAAACTATTGATCATGTAGAAAAGGCTCTTTCTCTGTCAGGAACGGTGGTAATGGGTCTACCCATCATGGTCCAGCTCACAGAAGCTGAACGTAATAGAACTCATGCTGGGGACGGGTAAGTGTGTTACGGTTTCTGCTTGTGTAGCAGAATTTATCCGTATTCAGGAGCCTCAATCTCCCCCCTGGTGTCAAAGCATCTCATGGCTCTATGCAGTAAGGGTTCCAAATTATTCACTATTTATATGCTCTATCTGTCTCATTTAGATTATATGTCGGATCCCTGCACTTCAATTTGACTGAGTCCGATATTAGACAGGTCTTTGAGCCCTTTGGCGAGCTTGAATTTGTAGATCTTCACAGGGACCCAATGACCGGGCGAAGCAAGGGGTATGCGTTTATACAGTCAGTATTTAACCTTATGTGCCATATTTCACGACTTCTCATTTTCTTTTTTTATTTTAGGTACAAACGAGCAGAAGATGCAAGAATGGCCCTGGAACAAATGGAAGGGTTTGAATTGGCTGGTCGCACAGTGAGCTTCTCTTTTGTTATGTCATCTGTTACTTTGGCGTTGACACCTCCCAAGCTTCGTGTTAACACTGTACACGAAAAGGGAACTGCCAAGTATACTGTCCAGGATTCGTTGGATGAAACTGGCGGTAAGTTCCACGATCATATCCCAACTCTGTTTCCGCTTGAACATTGGCGTTGACTCTATTAGGTGGTAATTTGAACGCTGCATCTCGTCAAGCGCTAATGCAGAAACTTGCTAGGACTGAACCAACCGTATCTCTTCCAGAGCCAGCGTATGTGGTTTCTACTCGCTATTCATTCGTTTGACCCAGAAATCACAGACCGCGTCCCAACATTCCTCAAACCATGCAATCACGTTCGGTATTAATGAAAAACATGTTTAATCCTGAGGAGTAAGCGAAATGTCATCACTTTGAATGTGAAATCTATATTGTCGATTCTTTCAACAGGGAAACAGAACGTGCTTGGGACAAAGACCTCGCAGATGACGTCAAAGGGGAATGTGAATCCAAGTATGGATCCGTCCATGCCATCAAGATTGAGAAGGACTCTCAGGTAAATTCAGTATTGCTCAAATAGATTGTCTAATCATTTAACTAACTAGGGCGAGATATACGTCAAGTTCGATAGTATTGAGTCCGCTAAGAACGCCATTCAGGGACTCAATGGACGATGGTTTGGGGGCAGGCAGATATCTGCTGCGTTCATCTCAGACGCTATTATGCAAGCCCATCAGTAGGCGCGTCTGGAGGATTGTCGAAATTGGCTTCACAAAATGGAACGCACTGAACTTTTTTTCTTTTCCAGATTGTTGTCCATAAAACCCCATTCGGTCTCCTCTTTTTTTTTTCACGTCTTATTTCACTTCAATAATTGTAATGTCTAGATTCTTCTGCCTGACACAATCGTGGAACATCCTCGTAAAAGGTGACGAACGGTTATGTTGCTTGTTCTACGATGCGCCGTCCTTTCATCCCCTATGTTCCTTTTCGCATTAAATGTCCCTCTGGACAGATTAGTCATTAAAGCCTGTTTACAGGCTACGAAGAATCAAATGAGTTTTCTTCCTTCTGATGGTTTGAACTCGCCTCCTGATTACTCAGTAATGCAACTAATAGTTTGACTCAGTCCATGTGAGCGTCAGCTGCACTATGGTGTTCTTTGCTTGGAACTCCGACCATTCAATCCAACCTGGTGCCCTTAGCAAGGTGGTCAAAAAATATGGATCTTCTGTGAAACGTGTTGGATGATGACGACACAAAATTAGATAATAGCTATACTGAGTATGTATTGCCTTATATAACCATTGCCTAAAGGATAAAGTAAGATTGGGATCGGTATCTTATTTCAGGTACACACACCTTTCTCGCCGTGGATTGCAGTTTAGTGTGATAATATTCTTTCCAAATTGGAAGACATCACCGGTGTCGAAATAAGATGCGACACTGTATGAGCTCGCTCCAGGGTATGAGGGGCGGCTCCGGATTCAAATACATTGGCATCCAATGAACGACAAAGGGCTTCGAAAAGCCGACGCGAGTCATCTGCCGTGAAATTGTTATCAATCATCCCTTTCGTCAATAACTTGAACTTTTGCAAAATTTGAGGCACCTAACAACGTTATTGAATTGTCAAGCTGCCCAATGTGAGTGCATGTACTTACGTCCTGAAGCAGTCGGTCAAACAATGCACCACTTTCCTTTACGTCTTTCTGAAATGGCGATGCCGCTCGTGCGCGTGCTTCCCCCTCAGGAAGACTGGCTGACGAAAGTGTACCAGCCGAAGCTCCATGAACACGAGAAGCCTTTGAGAAGTTCACAAAGTAGTACCGAACCGGAAAAACAGATCGATCAAAGCGTGCATGAGACGTTGGGGGCATTCGAGGTGCACTGGCAAGATCAACCATAAATGAAGAGGGATCTGAACAATTGAACCCTGCGAATCGTTGTTCATGGAGAAATGTGAGTCCCTATGAGATTCTGCATCAGTACAACTCGAGAGAGAGACGATCTGAGAATTTTACCTCGAGTACCTGACGAAAGAAATCAATGTATTGCGCCACGGTAGTAAGTGGAGGGTTGTCGTATTTACAAAGGCCTCGGATGCAGAGGTAAACTCGATCATTCCTTTCTACTGCACTCAAAATGTATGGCACATGATTCCAAGTATCCTCACGCGAATCTGAATGGTTAAGCTCCAGAAGCATGAGTAATTCTTGTGATGACCGTGGTAGCTGTTTGACCATCAGCCATGGGCCATGACCCGGGGGGTGATTAATGAATTTTGAGGTCGGACCAGGATCAAATGCGACCTGAAAATGATTTAAATAATGGATCCCCCACACCGGTGGGCACTAACCAAGTTTGTGGAATTTTTCAACAAAAAAGGATTCAACTTTTGGTGGAGCATCTCTTCAATGATTTTATCGTAGCCACTGACGAAAATCATCATAGAATAAAGTCTCATGCTGGGATGCCTAAAGAACATACACATCTTCATGGTTCACTGACATTGAAGAGTTGGATGACCCAGAACGAGAGGGAAGATAAGATGAACACGGAGAAACCTTCAAGAGCACAGAAATCTGTTGGTGGACATCTAGATCTGGAGTGTTGCTTGCATGCTTTGGCATGCGCTGTAATGGATAACCAAAATCAAGACTTTCGCTATCTTCACAAGTCGCATCACTGAGAACGTCTTCTGTGTCGGGTGAACCGCTGTCTGGGGAATCATACACGTCGTTACCAAAGTAGCTGTCAGAAACAAGGGACTGGGAAAGGGGCAACAGTCCAGGTTCGCAGTTCTCAGAGGTCCGAGGGCACTTTCCAGGCGATTTTGAGTCAGTCGACATGACAGAAGGAAGAGGACAGGAGTCTCATTACTTAGGCTATTAAGGGGTTAATATTCCATTTTGAAGGAGGCGGGTTGACGGCACCCGGATTCCCACGTTCTTGTTCGTTCGCAATCCCGACGCACAAACATGACGCAATTAGTGAACTCATCCAATTTATTTTTTAGAAGATACGGAATTACAGCTCGTGTACAATGAAGTTTTAAGTGTTTGAAACCAGGCCTATTTTCATTAAAATAAATGTGGGGTACAAGTGGGGCAGATTGTGGTCATCAAAGAAGGTCTGCAGGCGAGAAAGCACGCGCTTTTTAAATGTCATGGAGCTCTTCACGGCGATCTCCCGGTTAGTGAATTCCTAGCAATGATCAATAAAAGCACTCTGGAAACTATCCGATACTAGTCTCATTGACTGTGGCAAAGTATCGCAGGCGCAACAGTTAAGGCTCAATTTACCGTCAATTTACAGAACCATCACACCCATGAAGAGACCAGAATCATTGGTCACGAATCCATAGAATGTCGCATCACGGCCCAAGTGCCAACCGTGATATTATAACCTCGACAGTGATATTTGACGAAGGGCATAAAGTGGAGGCTATGCTCACGTGATACAATTGAACTCATACGGAACTATCTGAGCCAGAGGGGCATGAGGCCGTTCAGTGTTGTCATCAAGTTGAATCCTGGATCGTGCTCTCATTAATCATTTCCCTACCCTTTTCTCACAATGGTCTTAAATGGTTATGAAGGAGAGGCGACAGAGTTGATGGAAACCTATGGTTCTTTGAAACAATTGGTACTCGTGTGCTTGTTGCTGATCCCCTGTGTCAACAGATTTCCTTATGAAATTCGTTATAATTGGTAAAGGCGATTTTTTTTGTTGGTTCTCTCTTTTTTTAAAAAAAGAGGAAATTACTTTTCTCTTGATAGGAGAGGCTGGCACAGGGAAATCATGTTTGCTACACCACTTTACACATAACTCGTGTTCGTGCGCTCATGTTCAAGATCCATTTTCAACACCCGGTTTAACACTCCTTAGTTAAGGACCATTCACAACACACTATAGGAGTGGAGTTCTCAAGTAGAACTGTGAGGTTAGGAGAAAAGAGGATTAAACTGCAGGTGGGTCACAGTTATTCGTGTGCTGAATCTCTTCATGTTGAACTTGTAGCTATGGGACACGGCTGGGCAAGAGCGTTTCCGGTCTGTATCTTTTCATTAAGGAAAACAACTTAAGAAACAACTTTGTCCGACAGATCTGTAACGCGGAGCTATTATCGCGGAGCAGCAGGAGCCATTCTCGTTTATGATATTACAAGGCACGGGCCTTCTTTACTTGACAGCTATGCCAGAATAACGCTCCTTACAGTCGTGACTCCTTCTCAAATCTTTCGAGATGGCTTTCTGATGCAAGAGCACTGGCCAGTTCCAATCTCGTCGTCGTGTTAGTCGGAAATAAGTCCGATAAGGATGAAGATCGAGAGGTGGGATGGGATGAAGCCAGCAGATGGGCGGCAGAGAACGGTATGTGATCTCAGTCCTAAAATTCACCCTTGAAATACCCATTCAATGTTCGCTCTTTTCAAGATGTACATTTTTTAGAAGCTTCTTCCTTGACAGGGGAAAATGTGGAGGCTCCCTTCCTCCTGGCAGCTCGTGCCATCCTGTTGTCTATAGAATCAGGAACCCTTGATCCCGAAAAGGCTGGAAGCGGCGTTAGTTATGGCGATAGAGCATTACGCAGGGTGAACAGTTCCAGTCGTCTGAGCTTCGGCAGCTTCACCGCTTCGAGGCGGAAAGGGAGTGTGAAGCTCAAAATCAAAGACTGGATACCAGGATCAAAGTGTTGCTGAAATCACCGACGCGATGGAGTTGACAGTATGATTGATTTTTTCAAACCGTTTGTTGCGGCCTGCTACCACTACTAATGGAACTTCTACAGACATCTCCAGGTGTCAACGCCACATTTCATCGGACCAGGCATTTTGTATACCTCATCCAACAGCCACGTATGAGGATTGATTTCATTTCGTCTGATATCTACTTGCTCACCCTCACATTGTCAGGGCCTTTTTTTTATTCCGCTATCAATTTGTGATTCTGGTAGACTACCTACGATTTCTCCATAATGGATGCTTTTCATTTATGCAGCATAATTAGTACGATTTTCTTCGTTTTTGGATTTATGTAATACACTGCTTTGCTTCCCTGGCATATGATCCAGTGGATTCCGAACAAAGGTAAACGCGGTTGTCTGCTTGGGAAGGAACCTGGAAAACGCATTAGGAGGGGCAACGATCTAAGTCAGTCCTCAAAATTCTCCTTTGGTGCCCTTTACTTATGAGCTCTAGAGAAGGATATGCTATCTCTATTCTTCAACCTCTGAATTGGTTTTAAGCAACAGCCGACGGTAACTTGTTTAAAATCGCCTGCACTATAACCCTCCTTATTCCTACTACTATCCATCTTTTGCGCGTAGAGCCACGGCCTTGCTTCAAGCTTAAGCGCTTAAGCCTTTGGTACGAACTAAACTCCCCGGCATCCTTATTTCTGCAACTCAACGAACTCGACTCAAAAGCAATCAAAGATAGATCACGTACTTGGACATTGTGTAATAGCCTGTTGTGAGTCTAAGAGGAAGGCAGCCAGGAGCGATATGGACTCCCCGGGCATTCTCCCAAAAGCAGTTTCGTAGTAGTCTCTTCCTGCATTCGAGTTGCAGTGGTTGCAGGTTCTATGGAGAATCCTACTGTTTCTCCAGATGAACCCAAGTGAGAGCGTTTGTGGTTTTGGATTTATCTACACAGAAACATAGGTCAATGAAAACATTTTTTTTCTTTCAAATTTTGAATCCAATAGCATTCCTGGAGTACAGGTTGAAGAACACCTTACCTGTGGTTCGTTGACAATTGGAAACAACTTTTACATTTCATAAAATAAAAAAAACTTTTCTTGCTGTGTAAATATAGAATAAGTGTATAGAGATGAAAAAAATAAATTTTTGACACGGGAGGAGACTTCTTTCGAAAATCCCAAGTTGTTTGTAGTGTTAAAGGCCAGTGAAGTCTATGAGGTTGCGGTGCGAGGAAAAAAATGTTAGATAGGTAACTAGGCACAAAAAGAAATTGGGATGTGAGGGAGGGTGGGGGAGTAAGTAGACTATTTTGCAGATTCGAGGAAACGATGACAATGGCGATGACAATAACAAACTGAGAGAAAGGAAAGCTGCAGTAGGAGTAATAGTAGAGGGGGGGATGATCCATGGAAAGCAAAAGGAATAAAGAACAGATAAAAAAGAAAGAGAGAGAAGGAAGGATGTTAACGTATATGCAAGGATTATAGTTAGTACTAGTCCCAAACGAATGGACAGTCCATGCCGTAATGAAAAAAGAATAGTCCACAACGTGAAGTTACTAATGTAAAAAAAGAAGTCCGCTCCATATTCCATAACAAAAATAAAGAATAAAAAAGGCAATAACGTAAGGTTTGAAAAAAAAAACATGGTGTTTTCTTTTGTGGGCTTCCGAGAGAAAGGGAAAAGATCGATGAAGCGTGTTTTCGATGCGTCAATGCAATGAAATGTGTTTTTTTTTTCCTTTTTCCTTTTTCTTCTTTTTTCTGGAAGAGATCAGAGATAGTTGAAAAAAACAAGATTAATACAACATCGCTCAAAGCAAGCGAAGAAGATCGAAGTGGGGAAAAAAAAAGAGGTCAAGACATAAATGGGGAGGAGAACAGAAATTGGGAAATAAAAAATAAAAAATAAAAAAATGAAAATTGTTATCCATGGGACCCCACACTTGTACCATCCGGATTGCGTACCTGAGAGGAAAGGAACCCAGTCAACAACTATTTCGCATTTTTGTGGGGGGGAAAAGTAGCTTACCTCAAGCACAGGCCTCGAATAATCATCATACCCAATCGACGAAGCCACATCCCCATCCTCATCCAATGCATCCACCTCCACTTCATTCGACGCCGAACTCGAAGACGAAGACTGTTCCCCCACGAGCAATGCAGACCGACTACTCCCAAGCCCATTCCCATTGGGTTGGCCCCCCGAGGAGGAAGGTGTTGTCGTAGTCGTGGTAGTATACACAGGTGGCGATCTGCTCGTGGCACCGAAACCTGGGGCCGTTTGGGTTTCTTTAAAACTGGTGGGCCCTGCCATCGGACCACCATTCCACACACTGGAGTTGGTGGGGCGAACATGCCCGTTCGCCCTTTTGTTTGTAACAGTAGAAGGATACACAGGTAGAGGTGGAGGATTCGCAAGCAGTGCCATATTCGCGCTCGGTCCTGGGCCAAAACCTGGAGACACTGGGGAAGGTGGTACGCTTCCACTCAAACTCATGCTCGTCGACCTCCTCCAGTTGGTCAAAAGTGGCTCATTGCTCGCCCCGCTATTTTGATGGTGATGATGGCCATACGCGAATGGGACGGCCGAACCGATTTCAGCCATTCCCAATCCATTGCTGGCCAGAGGGATTTGTTCTCGAAAGGGAAAGAAGGCGCTTGGTGGTGGTGCACCCACGCGAGATGAAGGACCAGGGTCGGCGTATGGATCGTAAGAGTCCCTTCCGTCCCCATTGAAATGGCCATAGGCGCCTGCCAAGATAGAGGCTCTCCCGTTGTGTCGTTGTGGTTCCGCCATCGGAACCGCCACTGCATCGGCGTACCTCAATTGATTAAATGATCTGCTGGGATCTTCGTCTTCATTGTCTAGCGAATCACGATGTATGGCGGCAAGGTCAGCCGAAAGGGCATTAGCATTTTCAAGACGGAGACGACGGCGCCTGCGAGAGATGAAAAAGAAGATGCAGACGATGATGGCTATGGTGATAAGCCCGACAAGGGAGAAGACGCCGGCTGCAGTGCCCTTGTTTTTCAAGAAGCTAAGGATCAAAAAGAGTTAAATGATTGTCTAAATGGGGGAGGGAGCACGCACGGAGCTCGAGTCTTGTCATCTGGGCTCAAGGTTGGGTTGGCGATGAGGGTTGTCATGGTGGTAGGTTCACCATTGGTTTGAGTTGACGTTGAAAAAAAAGTAATGAATGGTGGAGCATAAGTTGTTACGGTGCTGCCCATGGTGGTAGTGACATAGACAGTACTTGAGAAAGTCGACCTAGTTATACCAAATAAGGAATTAAAATAAGAAATTGGAATGTCAGAAGATGGGACGAACATGACAGTAATTCGCGAGGGAGAGGTGATGACACCTTCCGGGGAAACAGTACTGAAGCGAGAAGTAGTGGCCGGGATGACAGAGGTAACGGTGGTGGGGGTTACAGTTGCTGAAGCTGTCCCGCTGGTACCTGTTGTGGGGGTTGGGGGTGACGTAGTTGTCCCGCTGGTACCTGTTGTGGGTGTCAAGGTTGTTCGGGGTGTTGTCGAAATGGTCGAAGTTGAGGACGGTATGGAAGTGATGGTGCCTGTAGCGGTGACAGTGGCGGTCGTAGAAGGCGGAGAAGAGGATGATGGACTCCCCGTTGATGTGGACATTGTTGAAATGGGAAGGGAGAGGGATGAAGGGAGGGAGACAGATGATGACGACACGGGAGAAGACGCCGTCGAAGCCGGGGGGGAAGACGGCGATGAGGGTGAAGACGGTGCCGACAGTGTGGACGATATGGTGGAAGGTAGAGTTGAGGTAATGGTGGTACTGTTTAAAGTCAAGCGTGAGAATTGAACGGATGAAAGAAGACAAAGAACTTGAACTGACGGAACAGTGCTACTCGTGAGAGGGGGTGTACTAGTCGGGCTGTAATCATAGCACTGGTGCTAGATGAAAGGCTAGACGTTGTAGACAACGTTGGGGAGGTGGACGTCGGGGCGGTAATTATAGCGCTTGTGCTAGATGAAAGGCTAGTCGTTGTAGACAACGTTGGGGAGGTGGACGTCGGGGCGGTGGTGGTAATAATAACAAGCGACGTAGTCGTTGTAGACAGCGTTGGGGAGGTGGTAATTGGCGTGGACGTCGGGGCGGTAATTATACTGGTGCTAGATGAAAGGCTAGTCGTTGTAGACGTCGGGGCGGTAATTATAGCGCTGGTGCTAATAATAACAAGCGACGAGGTGGTTGAAGGGAAAGTTGCGCTCGTGGAAACGGCATTTGTAGTCGTAGAGGACGGAATAGTATTTCCAGAGACTGCTGGATTCGTCAAGGAACCATAACTAGACAGAGACATGAAAGTTGAACGGAGAAGAGGCCGTGTTCATATATTTCAACATCACCTCCGAGAAAACTTTAACACACACAAATCAACTTTCAATTCATTCCGTCATTTAAACTATTGAAGAACAAATCCCGACAGTTGCGCTCGGCGGATCCCTTCTCGGTTCGGGTGTATTCAGGAGAGCCCGTTCCCATGATGATGTGGACACGGTAACAACTTGGAGCGAAGAACATGTCGCCAATGTGTTTTCTGCAATGTGAATAAGTTTTCTGACACATTACTTGCGGGCAGTGCGGCCATAAGTATAATTCCGCAGCCATAACTCTTTCAACGTAATGGTCATCATCGAGCAAACCCAGAAAATCGGAGAGACCTCAGATGACGAGAGGGATCATCTCCTCATCGACATAGAACCTCCACCCTCCTTCTCCCTCTACAACGCCCAATACTTCCTCACCACCACCACCCATGACGTCGTCTCACACGACCCGCACCTCAACACAGACGGAGAAGCCCTCTACCGCTTCCTCCTCTCTCAAAGCAATCGCGTCCCTCCCTACCTCCAAATCAGCTTCAAAGGCACGCACACAGAGACCAAAACCCGCTTTGTCAACGCCGTCGACTCGCACGGCAACTCGACGCCCCAGAGCCAGACCTACACCGAAACAGTCACGGATTTTGACTTTGGTGTGTTGGTGCAAATTTTTGGAGAGTGCGAGCCTCTGCATTGGAGTGTGCCGGATGATGTGCCGACGTTTAGAGGGAAGATGGTGAGGGAGTGCGAGATTGACTCGGACGGTGGTGATACCCATAGGAGAAGAGCTACTTCTGGAGAAACCAAACGATACCTCACATGGGCGGAGAAGAGGGGAGATATGGGATACCCACCTTGGATTTCAGAAATTGAGGAAGGAAATCATGTCAACGGTAGCGTAGATGCGGATTCGACCGAGGTGCCGCACACTCTGAGGTCTTCAAAGACACTACGACAGTGGGCCGACGAGTATTGCGCAAGTCGAAAATATTTCAAGGAATTTGTTTACGAAAAGGTTCTTTCTACTGCATCTCTTGTTCTACTATTTCCTTATTCTTCTTTAGGTTCTCTACAACTGGAACTTTTCCCAACTCAAAACCTCCCTCCACTCACTCATCCTCTCTACGCCCTACAACGGCGACCTCCACATCACCCTCACGCCCCACTATTCTAAAATCTACGTCAGATCCCCAAACTTCCTCTCTCGGATGCTCTCCAACAGATGGATCAAGCTGCTTCTTTCTGTCCTGCTGATCTACCCTATCATCTGGCTTTTCAAGAGATTCCATAGAAACGGAGGAGGAACGTGGGAGGTGTGCGGGTGTGCGTATCCTTTGAAACAATGGGTGGCCGATGATGGCAGTGAGCCAACGCCGAACAGCGAGGTGCCGCCTCCTTACGACCCCGAACTGGACCGGTGGTCATCACCACCACCAACCGCAGGAGGCTCAAGCTCAATTTCACTCTCACACCCGCAACGCCACGTCCGCTACGCACAAACAGCCACCGGACCAAAAGGGTACATCGGCACAAGGGAAGGCGAGTGGTTCAGGAAATGGGAAGGCGTCATCACCCGCGCCGTGCTTGCAAAGTACCAATCTTCAGTACCGCTTAGGAACGTCGATGAGCCGTTGCCGGCTGCGGGGCTTGATGGGTACAATGATGTGTAGGGTGAGATGATAATTCCGAGGCTATGATATTTAACCCCCCCTCCACCGCTTTTAACCGCCACTGAACCTATACCAGGGGCCGAATCAACCGAGACGGACCATCTCCTCGCCAACATAGAGTCACCACCCTCTACGTTTAGAGGGTTGATGGTGAGAGTGCGAAAAAAATGAGAATTTCCTTTTCCCTGTTGAAGAAAAGGAAAGGGAACAGAAAAGTTAACCTTTTTTTCTTCTTTGGCAAAAGGTATCACTGCTTTCTCAAGCTTCTTTTTATTATGACGTTATATCCCAATGACTCTTCAATTGATGCTGTACACCAACACTGCTATGGTCTGGAAGGTATCATATGATTGATTGCTGCTGATGTTTTCGTGCCAGTCCATCACCCCCGTTGGCTTCCGGGTTACTCTTCTCCATCTTCCACACCTTCCAGATCCCGCCCAACAGATATATAGTCTGATAAGTCAGACCAAACCGTGACTCAGTGTACTTCTAGCCTAGCCTGCTCAATGGTGTTATCGTAGGGCATTGCACTATCAAATGCATTTGAGATCGCCAGCCTTCAGCACTTCATCAACCTCAGCACTTGCAATGGCAATGAAGGTGTTAGCCAGGTAAAAAGCAACACAACAAAGTGAGATCAATCGACAGCGTATTTCGTAGTAGCATATATATTTGAGTCTTCGGTACAAGTAAGTGTAAACCCTCTTCTCTACAGCCTCCAGAGGAAGAACTCGAAGGCACAGAAGGCCCGGGGGTGATCACGATGGTGCATCGGCCCTACACACTCTGACACATGCACCACCAGTTTTCCCTCAACCAGCAATGGGATGAGATTGGATTTATTATTTGATCCCCAATGTGCAGAGCTGCCAGTCAAAAATACTAAAACTTGCTTGAGCATGGAGATAACATTTACCGGTCTGGTCTTATACACATAGGGAGCAAATCAGATGCCAAGCATAGTCGAACATGCCAGCCTTATCCACTCTGACCGGTCGTAGGATGAGATTGACCAGCCGGTGTAAGTCGCTGAGAGGGATCAAGTTTTGCAGCTGATGAAAGGCGCACGGTACGGTGATAGCCAACAGCTCCCCGGTGTTACATGGTCTGCCACTGCAGTCGGCGAAGCAGCAGAGATAATATTGATCTTCACCACCGACAGCTTCATTGCAGGAACAAGATGCATTTAGTTTTCAGAACACGCGACCAAGACCTAGTGAACAATGGGAAGTGGTCATGGATAGTATTGAAGAGGTAGAGGAGAATTCTTCGCAGGGAACTGTGACATCTCAACGAACTGTGAAGGGTGGAACTGGGGAATTTGGCACGGGAGGTTCAAAATGTATGTATTCATAGCACATTCTTTCTTGCATCGTGTTAACGTTCGTCTTATTGTAGCTACCACTGTTAGCTCGTCAATAAGAGCATTGGCGAGTTCGCTTGGCCTCAAGCGGACCATGACCAAATCCACATCGGCGTCCACCTCATCTAAATCCAGTGCCACCTCTCGGTTTTCTCAGCCTCATACGCCGAATTCAGAAGACGACCTCTCTCAGAATTCAAAGCCGTATTCTGACCTCCCTTTGCCGAATTCACTTCCGCAAACGGACCATTTTCGTCCTTGATACAGGTCGTCCATCACTGAGTAATACAGAGGATTCTCCTCTTCCAGGACACGTTTTGCGGCCTGGAATTCCAGCTCCTCCTAACGCACGCTTGAGCCTGGGTCTGGGCCTTGGTGTTTCTGCAACACCATCTCGACGGGCTCAGCCTACGACGACCATTCGACTCGTTTCAAACCCATTCGCGCAGCAGGATTATGACATGAATACTAGTTTAGGGGTGGGTGAGAGTGGCACTTCTCAGCTGCAGCCTTTCCAAACCACGTTCGACATCACATTTGGAAGTCCAATTTCGGGCCCGTTTGACTTTGGCTTCAGTGGCCTAACTTCCTGGCCCCCTAACGCCGCTGAAGAAGATGAGAAAATGGGAGATATTTATCCCAAGCTGACATTTGAAGATGTGGCGCGTTATCCATCGAAGCCACGTCAAGAAAGAGCACAAGAGAACCTCGATGACGACGTTGATATGCCTGGCTCTTTGTCGCGCCCATGCGCATCTGAGCCATCGAGAAACTTAGCTTTTGCAGGAGATCCCATTCCCTTCATTTTTGGATCGCCTAACCACAAGACATCCAATGCCGAGTTCCGAAACGCGGCCGCCTCTGTTTTGGAAGAGATGAACGCTCGCCTTCGAGGAGAGGGTGTGGACGAGATCAGCGCCAACATTGTCAACAAGCTTCATCCCAACAGGAAAATTTTTCCTGTGCAGTCCAGGGAGATCAAACCTATCCCAATCTCGAAGCGCGGAGAAATCACGAGCAAGTTTGACGCGGCGCATGAACAAGAGTTTAATAAGATGGAAGGCATTGATGTCACATTCAAAAAACGCCAGCAACATTATAGAGACCTGTCGCCTCGGAAGGGCGGGGGCAACGAACAGGAAAACCACAGAGAAAAGGTGGTCCTGGGTAAGAAGCGCAAGTCCAGTGTTCTGGAATCCGATGTCCACCCGCATAGGCCAAGCACGCTTCCTAATAAACCGGCGAGCACAAGGGTTATCAGTAACAGTCGAAGGGCGAAAGCAATTCCTGGTGGTTTCGACATGGAGGAAAACGAAGACGAACGAGTCCCAGATGAGGAAAGGGCAGGCAAACAGGTCCGAGTAGATCCAGAGTCTTTGACGCCCGAAGAACTGAAAAAGAAAGGAAAGGAAGAACAACAAGAAATAGAGTTGGAGAAAGAGAAAGAGAAAGAGAAAGAGGCGATTAAGAAGAAACTTGAGGCAAATAGAGCTAGACGGAGAAGTAGCGCTGTTGCGGGGCGGAAGAGTGTTGGAGGTGCAGCTGGGAGGAAGAGTATCGGGAGAAATGGGGCGCGTCCGAGTATTTCGAGTAAGTTGGTTCCCACATGGTTTAATGTCAGTGGTATTCAACAGATCTTTCCGTTTAGTGAAACAGAAGCCCAAGTTATCTCGTTTCGGATTTCTGTCTTCCGCAAAATCACTCGTTCAGAGTGTGTGGAACAGAGGGAAAGCTCAAGGTCCCCCTCCTCCAAGCAACATCCCCAAGCCTACAACGACAGTCACGGCCGTGAGACCGGAACCTATACCTGCTACGAAACAAGAGAAAGACACAAACAAGTTGGGTCTACCTTCCATTGTTTCAAACAGTAAGTCGGTTCTTGCACCCGCAAAACGGACCACGGCCTGCGCTAGTGGAAGTGTAGCTGGTTTATCTTCTGCCCGACTCGGCATGGCAAAGCTGTCTGCACAGATATCGACGGCTCAAACACACCCGCAAGGTTCAATTGCATCTTCGTATACTTCTCGGTCGAGATCGCCTATTCCACCGTTCGGAGACGCACCAATGATGGCATCTAGCTCTTCAGCTGGCTCTGGGTCAGGAAGGCAGAGCCTGCGGAGTGCTGGCAGTCGACAGAATTCTATTATTGTCGGATCCGGAAAGTCGCGAACTTCAGCTGTTGCTGTTTCGTCCATTGGGACTAGGCTCTCCGGAATCCAAGCTTCAAACTCAGGTTCAGGCACCATAGGCAGTATGGGAGTGAAAAAAGGTGTTGTTAGCGCTTCAAGAACGTCGAGCATGGGAACTGCAACATCAACGTCATCCTCAACCAGGGTACCGACAAGATCTTCGACATCGTCAAGGTTACTAGCGCCTACCGCTAGTTCTTTGGCAAAAACTGCTCGACAATCATCAGTTGTGTTATCCTCTTCGTCTTCGCCTGCCAGTGAGTTAAAGAAGATAGTGAAAGACAAGGAGAATAAGACAGACAAGCCAGCCTTGGGTCCAATCACGAACACTTCTGCTGTCCATAGAAAGGAGACAATGCTTTCTCCAGGCGTTATATTCAGCAAGCCGTTGTTACTTCCAAACCAGTGTAAGACGTCATGTCCAGAAAACGCTAGAGACTTTTCTTCCAATGCCGCATCCTCAAAAGTGAACGCCCAAGTGAAATGCACTCTTAGCGGCCGCAAACCTCGTATCTCACACTCCAAAGTTATTGCTCGGCTAGCTTCCCAGAGAGCAGCATCTGGAAACAGTATCTCTTCCTCTCTATCATAGTCGTCGGGGTTAAGATCAGGGGCGGGTGGGTTGCAATCACAGGCGTCGGGTGTTGTGCAGGAAGCGGCAAGACACGATCAAGTCTCGGAGTCAAAGTTTCTCGGGCGAGCTATGGCAGCGCAGGGGGTTGAAAGGCCGGGCAAGTGGTGGAAATGGGGTTGCATTGGCCATGAGTGCAAAGAGGAGAGCTAGGCAGAGTGAGTACTTGAGGCGGAAGAGTAATAAAGTGGTGTCTGCTGAAGGAGACAAGATTGAGGTGGATCCGAGGGTCTGAACTCACACGTTGCCAAATGTAGGGCAGTGCTTCCTTTCTTGTTGAGGCCGGTATCTTGGTTCGGATGTTGTCTTTTTGGGAATGGACATCGCTGAACTATATCTGAGCATTGTACTTTTTCCGTTATATGTTTATCTCATTTTTTGTTACTTCTGTGTATACAACATGTATTCCTATTTATTCCACGAAAACCGAATCACCATGATTCATAGTAAAAGGCCGAAACCTTCTTAAATCTCGGAATTGGTATTGCCTGCCGTATATCTCTGAGGTTGGTCAATGAAAGTGTCTATTGAAAACATTGCCTTCGGATCTTCACTCTATACTATCCCTTTCCCAGGTTCGCAGTGTTTGCGGATTCGGTTTTGCACCTCACTCTCAGATCGGAGCATCCTCAAATGTGGTCAATAAATTTTAATTACATGTACTGACAACTACCTCTCTAATATTAGGTGGAATGCCTCTTATCTCGTTGCAAAATTCAAGCTTTGTGTTTTTGAGTGGCCCAAGGGTGATGTAAGCAAATCTTGGACCTGGTGGCAACACCTCAAGCTTCAAGGTGTCCACACCATACCAAATTTTATACCTACAAGTAGCATTTGATCAACTCTACAAAATTTCAGAGGTAAAGAAATGCCCCTTGCGTGGACTTTCGACAAGTGACACTGACACGTTACTAGTTGGTGTCTCGAGAATTCACTTCCGGTTACCGGTAAGCATCCGCTGGACTCAATTCTTCAAATCTCCTGGAAATTTTTACATTTTCCAATAGCCACGACAAAAATATATTTCCCCAGCAAGTTTTCATAATTTCTGAGTTATCAAGAGGAGAGGAACAGTATTATCAATTCAAAATCCGCAAACACTGGGAAAGGGATATATGCCATTCAAGACATGTAAGTTTCCGGCACTGTCAGGCTGATTGAATTTGATTTATGTGCTTTCTGTGCCATGAAACAGACTCATAGCCCCCTCAAAAATGTCGTATGTATATAAGTCATGGTCCATTATTCAACAACTTTCTCACCCAATTGGTTGCGAAGGACGACTAGACCATGGAACTTTCAAGGACAGTGCGGTCAATCAAGAAAGGAAAACGAGAAAAGTACAACCAAGCATGCGACCCGTGCTTTAAGAAGTGAGGATCCTGCAAATGGTGCTGTCGATCATTTCTAAATCGTTTTAATAGGAGGACAAAGTGCAGTGGCACCGAACCCGTCTGTCAACCTTGTAGCGATGCAGGCCGAGAACTACTGGTTTGTCGTCTATACTTTTATTGGGATTAGGGCGCAGCCAACACTCCACTTCAGTGCAGATGGACCAGGGTGCATGCACGCAAGCTTCGAAGCGTGCAGCACGGCCACGACACGCAGAAACTCCTAGAGGTCCTGCGACAAGTTGGCGGTTATACAGAATTCCTCGAGTCATTACTGGAGCACCATTCTAGTTCCGGAGTCGACTTCCGGGCCTTCCGACCAATCGTTTTTGAGGAACTAGTCAGTCCGTGCGTTCGTTCGGAGAATGTGGAACTAGACTTCAATTCGACGCCGGAAGAGAATGCGGAAGAGTGGGACGAAATAGATGACCCGACAAAGGAAATTCGCCTGCATACGCAGAAATTGACGGTATGTACTTCATTGCTTCATCTCTCGTTCTTGTGGAACGTTCAATGACTTTTGGGAATTCCTGGGTGCATTTTTCTGTAGCTAGAAGAAGGATCCGTTCATTGTTATGGGATCGCTGCTCCATTCCGCTTCCGAAGTTTCGACCCGTCTGATCGAGCGTCG
>QDKV01005396.1_pt1 | contig 106083 bp, 114 predicted proteins | sample 1861101 | NCBI WGS metagenome assembly QDKV01 (sample SAMN04275158, study PRJNA302643) | Fungus metagenome, whole genome shotgun sequencing project. | isolation source: fruitbody | host: Mallocybe terrigena | place: Sweden | collected 2013
CAACATTTTAAACACTTAATTAACAATAGGAAACAAATATAAATGGCATATAAATACTGATAACCCCGAAGTGTGAGGCCTGCCTAGAGGTCGTGCCGTCAACACCACTTATCTCGAATCATGGCGCCTCCAGGACCATCTCCCGGTAGTTATTCACCTCAAATGCAACCACCAAGGTTCTTGCGAATATTTTTTAATACAAAATTCGGATTATCATTTACCTCAAACAGTAATCGCAATATGATGAACGACTTCACGAAAGGCATCGCTGCTGAAGTACGCATCTTGTTAAACGAAATCGGGAAGCTCAGGGATGAAAGACGGCAGCTCCAGTAGTACGTCGAAGATCACTCCGTGCAAGTTATCATATTCCTCCTGATATGTCTTCATTTCAAGTGAGATTGCTGAGCTGATGGCTACCAAATCCAAGTTCAGCGCAAATGGAGAGTTCCAACCTGAATGGAGACCTCCTCCTCCTGTAACGTTTCTTTTGAACATTTTTACGTTCTCCTTCGAACTTTTTTCAATAGGCAATTGAACCTCCACCAGAGTCTCCCGTCGAACCAGGCCCTCCACCTCAGGCAAGGCCTGGTTGGCGTGTTGTCCATAAGAGACCAGAGAGGAAGCCCAGAACCGTAGCTAAGATAACCGCACCACCTGCTCCGACCCCTCCTGCCCTTCCTGAGCCACCTAAGCCGGAAGCCCCTGCATGGGCTCAATGGAGACGTACGCAAATTTCAATTCACCGTTTACATCTTTTTCAACTTTCATCTCGTAGCAAATCCTCTTCTTGCCCCAACGCCTTTACCACCTTCGTCGATGCCCAATTCTCCTCCTCCAAGGGCTGGACTCTTCGGTTAGCATCTATACCACCTGTTAATTTCTATCTCTAAATTCTTTGTAGGACCCTCTACGCCGCCGCCCAATTAATTGGTTGTCAAGACTTGAAGTTAATCCTTGAAATATATCTGTACCTTCGGCCTTTCTTTAGTTTGTACATCTTTCTTGAATTTACCGTTTTCTTTACTTGTATTTTTGCTATTGAAAATTCCTCCTACGTCAGGCAATGCAATCCTATTGTACGCCGAAATCAACCACATTTGAGTAATCCATTGATCTAGTTGGTTTTCGTCGATAGTTATGCTGTACAATATATAAAATAATGAAATACTTGTATAGATTTCACTCATTGAATTCAGGATTTTGCAACCTTCTTCCTAATGCCATCTACAACAGCAGGCTCGGCGAGAGTGCTGAGATCACCAAGTTGGTCACCTTCACCAGCAACAATCTTACGCAAAATTCGGCGCATGATCTGTATTATATGTAAATAAATAAGGAGTCGAATGTTCGAATAAAAATTTCACCTTTCCAGAACGGGTCTTTGGCAAATCGCCGACAATGAAGACCTTCTTTGGAGCAGCAAAGGGACCAATGACTTTGCGAACCTGAAGAAAAAGCTCTTTGATGAGACCGGTCTCGTCATCAGGGTTATACTCGAACTCTCTACATAGACATAAATTAACCAAAAGTCAAGCTTCACGAAAGCGATGAGAAAACAACTCACGGCTTCAGAGTCACGAAAGCATTGACAGCTTGTCCCGTTAACTCGTCAGCAGTTCCTATCACAGCAGTTTCGGCAACTCCTTTATGCAGAATGAGTGCCGACTCGATTTCAGCTGTAGACAGACGATGGCCAGAAACATTGATAACATCTTCTCGGCCGAAGTCAAATAGAGCCAGTGTTAGGTAAAAGGGGATAAATTCGCACCATCAACACGACCTTTGATCCAGATATATCCATGCTCATCCCGTGCAGCACCATCTCCAGTGTAAAAGTAGCCGGGATAAGGTTGCATGTAAGTTTCTTGGTAGCGCTTATGGTCTTGATAGATCGTACGAGCAATAGATGGCCATGGATGCTTGATCACGAGAACGCCTTCAACGTCGGTACCTTCGACCTCCTGTAAAAGTTGTCAGATAATTTAACCCGTGAACAATCCACGCAAATAATCTCACCTTGCCTGTTTTAGGGTCGAGAATCGCTGGCTCAATTCCGAAGAATGGTACAGTAGCTGAACCAGGTTTGGTTTCGATTGCACCAGGGAACGGTGTAACCACAATCGATCCGGTCTCAGTTTGCCTACAGATTGTCACCGATGAAACTTCAGCAGCAGTGACAGTAAGGTGTAGTTACTGACCAGAATGTATCGACGATTGCACACTGCGTCCTTCCGACGTGCTCGTTGTACCAGTTCCATGCTTCAGGGTTGATCGGCTCACCGACGCTTCCTAGCACGCGCAAACTTGAGAGATCATGCGGTTCGACATGATGCTCTCCAAGTTGGCGCAGTAGACGGATGGCCGTAGGAGCAGAATAGAACTGGGTAAGCTTATGCCGTTCGACAGTCTGCCAATACCTAGATGGAGTAGGATAGACTGGTGTAGATTCAAAGACTGTGGTTGTCACTCCATTGGCCAAAGGTCCATAAACGATGTACCTTTCAAAGATACACTTGGTTATTTGAATTATAGACCACCGTCGAAACTTACGTGTGGCCAGTGATCCATCCAACGTCGGCCATACAGGCGAATTTATCGTCAGGATGGACGTCGAAAACATACTTAACTGTCATCGCTGCACACAAAAGATAGCCCGCAGTAGTATGGACTACACCCTTTGGCCTTCCTGTGGAACCAGAAGTCTGCGGTGTGACGTTGATTTGATAGGGGTAAGACTAATACGACGCGTGAACTCACATAAAGGATGAACAAGGGATCTTCTGCCGACATGACCTCTGGGGGACAGTAATTAGGTACTTTCGAGATCTCTTCGTGCCACCACTTGTCCCTCCCAGCAGTCCAAGGCACATCGTTGCCAGTTCTTTGCAAGACAAGGACATGCTCAACCAGAGGGCATCCTTTCAAAGCAGCATCAACAATAGCCTTGGTTGCGATGGTTTTTCCACCACGTCTTCCTTCATCAGATGTGATCAGGACACGACATTTACAATCCTGAATACGATCACGAAGCGATTCAGCAGAAAAGCCGGCGAAAACGACAGAGTGAATAGCGCCAATGCGAGCGCAGGCAAGGAAAGCAGCAACTGCATGCCATGACATGGGGAGATAAACAGAGACAGTATCGCCTTTTCGTACACCAAATGACTTGAGAACGTTAGCGACGCTGGAAACCTCTCGAAGGAGCTCAGCAAAAGTAATCTCGCGACCTTCATTTGGCTCATCCGCCTCGTAGATAATTGCGGTCTGATAACATCAAAAAACGAGTTTGAGAAAAAGCGATGGGGCTGATTTTCACCTTGTTTGGGTGTTTGAATGCCCAACGATCAACACAATTGTACGATGCATTCAACCCCCCTTCTGGGAACCAGACGATGTCACCAGTGGTAAACCCACCGGCTCGAACGGTCTTGAATGGGCGGTCCCAATGCAGGAATTCACGGGCTTGCTGAAACGAATTTGTCAAGCTGGTCCTCTACGCTGTCCTAAGGACCCACCTTTGCCCACCATTTGTCGGACTCATGGCCGACCGTTTCTTTGTGCGTTGCTTTGTAGGCACCTATATCAGGTCCCACATGTGGTTTTTTTGGCCCATGCTTCAGGCGAGGAGCGATGGGGTGGATTTGCACTTTCTCTGGATGTTCAGCCATGGAACCGTGAAGATGAAAACCGAGATGCAGTTAAGCTAACCCCTTTGTCTCAATGGAGTCGAATGTTTTGATCAAAAAAGGCTGTAAGCTAAACTTGTTGTTTGTTGTTTTTCTTTTTGTTAAAGTTTCGCCTTGGCAAAGCGGCATACTTCAGAACGAAGGTTTGGTTACCAGTATAAAGTGAACCTTGATGTTTTGGGCCATTGAACGATGTCAATAATTAAATGCGCGTGCTCCTAATCCTATGAGAGGATAACCATACAAAGTGACACCTCCTGGAAGGGCGTCATTGAATTTCTTCCACTCTGTTAGACTGTCATGAACTTCGCGCGCTGATGGCTGACATTATTCCTTGATGTTACAAAGGTCGAGAGTTTTCCTGCATTGTGAATATTGATCCTGGAACATGTTTCGCACTCTGTGTCACCACTGCGACGGGGTCCCCCATTATTATTCCAGTTGGTCCAGCCCGCCATGCCGACAAGTTTCAAACTGAAAATCGGTCAAGGTGACGTAGATCTTTTCTCTCCGGAAACGAATTCACTTCTCGATTTTGTCGTTACCATAGGGAAGGCTTGATGGGAATTGAATTTAGAGGGGAAGACGGGAGATAAAATTCTGGCTCGCAGAGGCGCTGGACAAGGGAAAGTTCGACTGTGATTTTCTGTAGTTTCTACCCCTACATTCTGTTGACACTACCAAATGCAGCATGCATCTAATCGTCCTTTTTGTCTTTATATTCTTTCGCCCACTGTCATCAAAGCGGTTATTTGCGAATATAACAAGGAATGAAGGAAAGACGTTACCATCATCGAAGGTATTGGTCTGTCCGGTTGAATCACCCGTTTCTATAGACGGGCACATCAGAATACACCACACCAACTTGCTCCTTAGGAAGCAGGGCATACCTCGAGGGATGCGCTAAAGTTCCATATCCCATAAGTCGCTAGAGCAATGCCAATGGATGCCAAGATGGTGTTAGAGACCCAGTTGGAAGGTCGTGTCCACCAACCACCTACAGAGAAGGCGAATCATAGTGACTATTCGTCCCCACAACGGTAAAAGAAACCTACCGGATGGTGACCAGACGTATTTAGGATAGGGATAGCGTGCACCTCCTCCCTATTTTGAAATCAGATCGTCAATTAAGTGCCAACGATAGAAGCGAACCATTTGTGTGACCCGTCGTTAAAACGAAGTAGCTGAAATTCGGGATTTGGTTGGAAATTTGCGTTAGCTATGACTATAAGTAGATATCTAAAAAATAATATTTTACCTAAGTTTGCAAACGCCAGTCACTAAATCTCCTTTGACGACTCTTGGCCATATATTGTGAGCACTGGCACTATTTTTGAATTTACTATAAGTGCTGAAGTAGCTCGAACTAATTAGTGAATCAGCGTTTCTACGTCTTTGATTCAGACTGCACAGAGTTTGCACAGAGTTATGCTTTCTAAAGCTGTAGGACTCGCGGGCGGTCTGTACGTTGCACGAAAATATCTCCGCGATAGATTGGAAGAAGTAAGGGATAAATTGGAAATTGAAAGAGCAGCCAGAGAGCAGTCAGTATTAGAGATTCCTCTTATTTTATTCCACATCCTCATCTTCTCAACAGTCTGCGGAGACGATTTCATCAAACACAAGATGACGCGTCGTACACTGTCCTTGCGTTATTGCCCACGCTTTCTGAACAAGTTGTGCAAACTATGGACGTAGAGGCTCTGATTAACGAACTCCAATCCCGTTCCAAATCTCGGAATGCATTTCCATCATCAAATCTTCCAGGCCCTTCTCTCCAACCCCCGCCATACCAACAGTACCAGGGAACTAGACAACTCACTAGCAGCTTGTCTTCAAATATTACCATAATCGACGCCAATCCACTTGACGAAGACTCGAGATCCGAAGCCAGTTCTGTGAGACTTTCCCAAATGTCAGACGACCATGATCTGTTGAGTTCCCATATATTGGACTCCCCGTTGTCCACAGATGGGGAGCCAATTTCACGAAATGACCATTCACCAGCTCCGTCCATGTCCGCGTCTTCATCTATTGCAGAAGAGAATCGCTATACGGATGGCCGGTTGGATGCGGGTGATGTAGATAATGAACCTTTAGTACGTATTTGATGCCTGTTGGCCTAAAGTTACTGAAATAGATGGAGTAGGCGGACAGTATCATCAGCAATGTTACTTCCCCAACAACTTCTTCTGTAACATCAGAGCTGAACGACACGAAGACCAAGTCCCAAATATGGAACGAGGTGAAGATACTAAGTACGCATAATCCAATTCTTCTTGCAGGCCAGGAAAATTGTTTTCTGACTCTTAATAAGCGTTTACCCGAACACTAACAACAATGTATTCGACGACGCTGCTCTGTCTCCTTACGACTTTGCAGCTGACTTTCCTGGCCCGGTCAAAATACGTTGCCGCCGTTCTAGAACAAGAACGGGAAGAAAGCATTCGAGAGAGATTAGGAGCTGATCTAACAACCACGAATTTAGTGTTTGGAAGCTTTGGCCTGGGGCCTGCTGCAAGTTCGAGTTTGGAGGAGCTGTTGAGCGGTGGCGCTGTAGATGAGGACGAAGACGGCGAGGATGTAAGACGGGGGGATCTATGGAATCTAGAAGGCCTTAGCGAAGAGGTCGAGAGTAAATATCTGACATTGAGTTGGTGGCTACTACATGTAGGTTGGAAGGATATTGGCGAACGGGTACGCAGGGCAGTCGAGGAAACATTTGACGGGTGCGTCCGTTCGTGCCTTACCAAGAAATAGGTTTATCATGTCTCCAATAGTGTGTCTCTAAAGACAAAACTCGCTGCTATGGATCTTCACAGACTTGTGAACGATGTAAGACGGCGCGTGGAACATGAAATAACTTTCGAGGGCACCAGGAAGAGAACAGAGTGCGTCGCTTTGTTGAGAAGATTGTTTAACTCATTCTCATGTATCCTTCTAGTTTCCTTTCGTCTTTATTGCCCCCCACACCTGAGATCGTCCACCATGTCCTTACTCAGGGCGGATATACACCACCTTCTTATCCTCCTCACCGTCCCTCGAAGGGTATTAAATCACTCATCTCGCTCGATTCTTCTCAACTATCACACGAATTCGTCAATTCGCCCGCACCGGCGATATCGACGACGTATCCGCATAACTCCAAGCTTGCTCCCACATTCATACCAATTTTACCACCTCCACATGCTGACCTGTTCGATGGTCCATTTGGAACTCTCATTTCTGAGACTAGAAAGGTTCTCGCTTCTGCGAACTTTACGATAGTATTCGAAGAGTGCCTGGACTGTGCCACGGAGGTATTGTTTGACAATCTGGAGAAGAATGTATTCCACCCAAGTCACAACCCCGGCGAGTCGAAGGACGAAGAAGTGAGGATGAGATTGGCGGGGCTGTTACCTGCTCTATCGAGGTGGAGTCAGCTGGCGTTGGATGGTCTACCAAATGAACTAGTCGATGTAAGTTTCCTAACTCGAGCATTCCTTGCGTTTATGTCCACAACGCTCCATTTGTGGTGCTTTGATTCTGAAATCCCAAGGTACTAATCACATCTCATAGAAAATCTTGAGCCTCCGCGAAGTTTCCTGCCTTTCCGCCATCGTATTCGCGCAGTTTGAGGAACAATTCTCATAACCTAACATCGAGCTAAACTGAGCTCGAAGGTATGCAGCCATTTAACACCTACAACATACTACACCCTTATCTCAGTTGCATTCATGAACCCCAAGAAACTGTTTCAAAGGCCACAATGCTTAATGGCTTCACCTAATTCTTTGGAGGACTCACTGCTGACTAAAACGGAGTCACAAAACTTCCAGATAAGCTAAATTTAGAAACAACTGCTATTTATGGAAAGTCATGAACTTGGCAAAAAACGACATACAAATATAAGCATTTTGGTTTCTTGTTTTTTGAATATATCGCCTATTTCTAGATGGGTCACTGGACCATACGAAAATGCGCAATACTGTTCTTATATTCTGACATAATTAATATGACGCTAGATGGTCTAGAAAGGAATGACACTTACAAATCGACTACGTCACATGGCCACTAAGGTAATCGATGGGGGTTTCGCAGCTCTTACCTGATCCATTTCGAACTTCGCAGCAATGGCCCACACACTTCCTAAACTTCCCTACGAATACAAGGCTCTTGAACCTTACATCTCTGAGGAGATCATGGTTCTTCACCACACTAAGCACCATCAAACTTATGTTAACGCTTTGAATGCAGCGGAGCAAGCCTATGCAGTCGCTTCCTCTCCGAAGGAGCGTATTGCCCTGCAAGCTGCTCTCAAGTTCAACGGCGGAGGTGATTTGATTTATTCTTGCTACTTTTCTAGTCGTTGATCGGAATCGATCAGGTCATATTAATCACTCCCTCTTCTGGAAAAATCTTGCTCCAGCCGCCGACAAAAAGAAAGGACACGGTGGTGTATTGAAGGATGGCGCTCTCAAACAGGCCATCGTCGAATCTTTTGGTAGCCTGGACAACTTGAAGAAGGAATTTAACGCAGCCACAGCTGCCATCCAAGGCTCGGGATGGGGTTGGATTGTACGTCGATCGGCATTCTGCGAGTTATCGCTTATCAATTACTTCCGCATTTAGGGTGTCAATCCAAAAACCAAGAAGCTTGAGATTACCACTACTGCCAATCAGGATCCTCTCCTTTCTCATATTCCGATCATCGGTGTAGACATTTGGGAGCACGCATTTTATCTTCAGTATAAGAATGTCAAGGCAGACGTAAGTATTTCTGAGCATGACATTCCATCTTCGCAGGCTCAGTATCAATTTTAGTATTTGACCGCTATCTGGCACGTCATCGACTTTGATGAGGCTGATCTTCGCTACAAAGAAGCTATTGCTGGGAGCAAGTTGTGATTAATGATGGTGAAGTTGAAAAAAAAATTGTGTATTTAGTATTTACGTCCTGGCCCGTTGTTTCCACTGAATGAAAGTGTACCATTTCCAAATGCCTTATCATCTCTTCTCACCAGAATCTTCGCGACCAACAGGATTGAAATCTCATTGTAGCGGTTCATGACGAGCGGTGAATGTTTGAATGTTAGTCGACCTGGGTGCTTGAAACATGATCCAATCTTTGCGAGAAAGTCCGTAAGCGACTCAACTGCCTTGTCTTTCGCCGCTATTTACACCAATCTGAATTTTGGACGTCCGATACTGTGCCTAGCGACCTTTTAGATTATGCTGTGGTGATGAGACTTGTCAAAACATTGACTCTGCTGCGGCGTTCTGAGAAGATAGTGACCGCAAGGTCACCAGCGACTCGCAAGGAAATCATCTCGTACAAGGAAGCTTGACATTACCGAGGAAGCTATGTTGTTAAAATATGTCCATTTGCACACGTGCTGGGGTGAAGTATCTCCGGCGCTTATGTAGAAGAGCACAGGGCGCGCTATTAAGCGCCGGACGACTCTGCCTTTCCCTTGATGATCTTTCGGTTCAAAAGTTCCTTGAAACTCTTAGCCAAAGTTTAACGCAGGTAAATAACACGTTTCTGCAAAATTTCCGGTGCAAACTCAACCCTTAGACGTTGACTTGTGCTAGCAGGTCCTTCCTTCAAAACCCTAGGTTAAATTGACGACGGGTTATCAAAGACATATCCTTATTCTTCCCAGTCCATTCCAGCACCATGAATCGAGGCGAAAACTTGACTACAATGCCCCCAGAAATCCTTGGGCAGATCTTGTGCTATCTGACTCCTACAGAACTAAAAGATATATGCATCGTAAACCAACATATGGAGGCCACCGCTCGGCCACTGCTCTACACCTCTATCAATCTTGCTAGTAACAACACAGGACTTGGATACACCCTCCGTCTCCTGACCCGCGAATCGCACCTTGGTCCGATAATCCGTTCGGCCAGGCTCAAGACCATTCCCGGACATCAATCCATGAATCGGCCCCCATGGATACAGCCCTCCATATTCAAGAATTGGAAAAATCTCAAGACCTTAAAGCTCATAGGATACCCTTTTTCGAACCCCTTTGACAGTCAACTTTTTCAAGCGGTTCTAGAGAACTGTAAACTATTGGCCCAGGTTACGTTCGTACCCAACACGGATTTAGAGGTCGCTGGTATCAGGGGCCTTTATTGGGGTACACAAAACAGTGAGATAATCGTTGTTGCCAGGGACTCCTTTGGCTCTGAAAATTTGACCTTTTTCCCGTTCGATAGCCAGTGCAGAATTGAAACTTCTACCGACAAACTTGTTCAATCTCCGTTCAGTTACACACCTCTCCTTTGGTGGCACAGTGATCCATACGATTAACCATTCACTCCAATCCATCTTTGAATACCACTTTCCGAGTTTACTATCTGTGGAGCTCGGCTCTCTCTCGATATGCCACGACCTTCCGTGGTCCTACCGATCTCTAACGCAGTTCCTGAATAGGAACACCACGATCCAGCATCTATCCTTGGGGAAGGAGAAGCTAGTGAATCGGGACACATTCTTCCAACTGCATGAACACCTCCTCCGTGTCTCACCTAACTTCCTTCCCAATTTAATGAGCTTCGAGGGTTTCCCCGAAAATATCGCAGTCATGGCTCGCGCACACGTCCAATGTTTGGATCGTTTACATTTTTTAGCCCTCGTGTCGAGTGACGATGACGCGCATGATATCCAAAGCATGTGCGAGGCCCTTTTGGAACGAGGACTCCCTTCCATACGGCAACTGAGTGTGGGAATCTGCTGTGCGCCTACTAATGGCCACACGCATCCCAATGTCACTTTCCTTTCCCATATTCACTGCATGGAAGCTTTTTCCAAACTCTGTCCTAATGCGACAGAGGTGTTTGCAAAGTTCAAGACGCATGTGCACGAGGTACGTTATCATTTTTATTTTATTCCATTGTGGCCCAGAACTGTTGATCTTGCATTGTAGAACACGCTTGGAAAGCTTTTTGCCCAGTATACCAAACTTGAAACTCTTGTTCTTCCCCTTTCCTCGCTCATGTTAGAGAAATCACCTAGTACGCTTGATTATTTCCATCCCATTGCTCACCAATGTCCCGTACTTCGATATGTAAGAGCCCGCAGGCAAGGGTATCCACAAACCGAAGACTTTGTTTACACCCTTTGCAGAAATGAAGGGAAACTAGTGGAAGTGAGGTCTGGGTGATCATATGAACGACAAAGTACAGTATCAATTAGTATGATTTGTTAGAGATTGAGTTTCACGTATGTTACTGTTAGTAGTACCCAATCCTATCCACACATTAATGCTATTCCAGATTTTCGAACGCTGGGAAGTTAATTTCTCCTCTACTTCTTTTGTTTCCAGAAATCCAAAATCCGGCAAGTCCGAGAGGATGGCCTGTATGGCAAAGAGAGGGTCGAACGGATATTCCTTCCTAGTGTTTGCAATGTTAAGTCGACCCGGATGTCGATTTTTCTTTCTACAACCATTGCACTGCGGGCCACTGGGAGAAAGCGGGTATAACGATGTGAATAGGTTATCCCAAGCGTAAATTAGATTTTTCTGAACTTTCAACAGAGTTGCGAGATCTCGTGATGCCATTGTTTCGAGTGATTGATCTGGATCTCCAACACCCCGAGCGAGATCGTAGAAAGCGCGACGCAGGATCGAAGTGGACTTGGGCAACATTCCTAGCTCAACGGCAATTCTTGCATGCTCCAGAGGTCGCTCCGTGATTTGCGTATAGTCGTCTACGTAACGCCGGCTTAGAATGCTTGCGCAGAATGTTTCATACCGGTCCATCCTCCAAAAATTAGCCGCTTTATAAATCAGAGCAAGCGTCTGGATATCCGGCGGGTGAACGACATACTCACTGACTCTTAGTGTCAGAACAAACAACACGAACAAAGGGGGAAAATGTGTACATTACAGAATTCATGGCCGCGAGCAAGGCGGAAAACTCATCGGCAGAACTCCCGCGGAAATTGAGGAACAATAAGTCAACTCCATCAACTTCCTCCTTCTCGTGGAGAATCGAGTCAATTTCTTCAAGTTCCCAGTCCTCGCATTCAATCGTAGACTGACCAGCACGACGCTGGCTGAGGCGGTCGAACCATGGGGATTCGCGAGCTAATCTACTGAGGTGGACCTTGAACCTAACATCATTAATCTGCAGCAACAAGTTGCCATCAGCAGCCCAATTTTTGTCGTCTTCAATGAATGTTTTATGTGATGGGTCATCCTTTCCGTCATAATCAGTGGATACCCTCCGCATCTTGGTAGTGAGAGGAGCATCTGAATCTTAGACAATAGACAAATTCTCCGTCGTAAGTGCCGCACTTGCATACAACTCTTGGCAGTTGAAATCACCTCCAAGTGGGCCTCAGGCAGCTCGACCGATGATATACTTCTTTCCAGACGAGCAGAGGTCGGCATTCACAAAAACAGTTGGTAAATGACAGGTGTCTGACTCTGAATATTATGGTTTTTTTTTACCAGTCACATCCATTGATGGTACGCAGAGTGATACCGAGCCCAGAAACAGGCTTTCGTCGCCTACGGCACTTCTGATGCAGAATTGAGATCAATATGAATTTCGTTCATGTTATTGCTACAATCCTATCCACACATTAATGCTATTCCAGATTTCCGAGCGCTGAGAATTTAATTTCTCTTTTACTTCAGTTTCTGCTGTCTGACAAAATCCTGCTTCAGGCCAGTCCTTGTTAAGGATGGCTTGTATGGCAAGGAGAGGGTCGAACGGATATTTTTTCCTGATGTTCGTAATGTTAAGTCGATGTCGGCCTCCATGTCCACAATCATTGCACTTCCCAGAAGAGCGTGGGTAACTTGACGATGTGGATAAATTATTCCATGCATAAATGAGTTTCTTCTGGAGTTTCAACAGAATTATGAGATCCCCTGATGCCATTGTTCCGAGTAGATCTCCAGCACCCCGAGCAAGGTCGTAGAAAGCGCGACGCAGAATTGGAGTGGACTTAGGCAACTTCCCTAGCTCAACGGCAATTCTTGCATGGTCCAGAGGTTGCTCCGTGATTTGTGTATAATCGTCTACGTAAAGCCGGCTTAGAATGCTTGCGCAGAACGTTTCATACCGGTCCATCCTCCAAAAATTAGCCGCCTTATAAATCAAAGCCACCGTATTGATATCCGGCGGATGAATAGCATAATCTCTGCCTCACTGTGTCAGTACAAGCAACACGAGCAAAGAAAAAAACAGTGTACATTGCAGAATCCATGGCCGTGAGCAAAGCGGAAAACTCCTCAGCAGAACTCTCTCCGAAATTGAGAAAGAACAAGTCAACTCCATCGACTTCCTCCTTCTCGTGGAGAATCGAGTCGACCTGTTCAAGTTCCCAGTCCTCATATTCAATTGTAGACTGACCAGCACGACGCCGATTGAGGCAGTCGAACCATGACGATTCGCGAGCTAGTCTACTGAGGTGGACCTTGAACCTGATATCATCAATCTGCAGCAACAAGTTGCCATCGGCAGCCCAATTTTTGTCATCTTCAATGAATGTTTTGCGTGTTTTATGTGATGGGCCATCCTTTTCGTCACAATTAGTGGACGTCTTCCGCTTCTTGGTAATATAAGATATGGTATTCGACGAAGACGCTTCAATTTTGATTGTCGTAGAGTGCTCAGGTAAAGACCCCAGGTTTGTACTTCGAGGAGAATCTGACAAATAGAAAATTTTTTATAAGTAGCACTTTCCCCGCTCGTGACAGTTGACATCACCTTGGGCCTCGATCGATGCACTTGTATCTAGTCGTGCAGAGGTTGCCATTCACAAAATCCAGTGTTGTACAGGTAGCCTGACCCGGTCAGAAAGGTAGGGTCAAAAGGTAATAGACGCGACTTTCCCGCCACGTCACTGCCATATAAGGCAAGGGCGCATTTTATCTTTATCCATGTTTGTGTGCAACGGCTCTGAGTCTGACCCCTCAGTTGGAGGATTATAATGGTTGTGTATGATATCAATGATGATTTTTGGGATGTACATGCTTGAAATGAACCTTGATGTACATCCCATTTAGCACATTTATAGCTTTGAGCATGAATCTGCTAAACGGTTGCTTTCCTATTTTGGACGTCACCTGACGTCCGTAGAAGCCCGACTATCTTTTCCCTCCAGTTGATGTTGAGGGGTCTCAAGTAAATAATGCAACCACTTCAAAAAAATCTGTAAAAACATCTTGACATATGGCCAATAATAATTGCCCCCATGCCTATGGCCTATAGGTGTAAATTTGCTGAAATTCACACCTCTTGAGACCCCTGCAGATTAGTGTAGGGTGAATTTGCAGCTGCAAATTTCGAGAGCACAACACTAACAAAAATAGGAATAGAAGTCACAAGTGGCTAGGGTCAAACAGGTGAGCGTGTAAAGTATCTATTCTGCCACTGCCAGTGTTGAAGTAGAACGCACTTCACATGATAGTTATACTTACTTACAAGTTGAGGTAGATACAGATAGATGGAAGAGGAAATAAGAAAACGGATGAAACATCACACACTCATCTTCATCGCGATTGCGGGATGATACTGGTATCCTTCTACAACAAAATCACTATAAAGGAAATTCTCAATGCCTTCGATGCTGTCTCTTGCCCAAGATAATTTCGGGAATGACTTCGGTTCCCGCCTCAACTGCTCCTCCAAAGCCTCGACGTGATCTCTATACACATGGGCATCTCCCAACTGGATGATGAGTTCATGAGCATCCGTATCGGTAACTCGCGCAATCATGTGCGTTAAGACGGCATAAGAGGCAATGTTGAAAGGAATTCCTAGACCAAGATCCGCAGAACGCTGGTACATTAGACAGGAAAGTTTTGGCTTTTGTGTGGGCAGTGAAGATGGTGTAGGAAGGTGGACGTAGAATTGGCAAAGCATATGGCAAGGTGGGAGTGCCATTTCTGGGATGTCTGTTGAAATAAATAAGAAATATTAGACTAAAAGACGATTTCAACCACAAACCTTTGGGGTTCCATGCACTCAGTATAATTCGCCGGTCGGTGGGATTCTCTCTTATCTTCCTGATGCACTCCTTTAGCTGATCAACACCTTGACCCGTGTAGTCTGTTTCACAATCGACATAATCCGCTCCAAAATGCCTCCATTGAAATCCGTAGACAGGCCCCAAGTCACCTTCACGCCGGTGGCCGAGTCCACGACTCTCCAAGAAGGCCTTGGAACCATTCCCATCCCAAATTTTGATACCTTTGTTGCTGAGGAGCGTTGAATCAGTGGACCCTCTAATAAACCAAAGCAGCTCCTCTATGATTCCGCGCAAAAACGTTCGTTTTGTGGTCAAAAGCGGTAACGTTGAGCCCGCCAGGGAGAAACGCAGCGAAGGAGGAGCAAAGATGGAGAGGGTGCCTGTTCCTGTCCGGTCTGCACGGACTTCGCCATCATCTATAACGCGTCGAACTAGCCTCAGATATTGGCGTTCATCGTGTTCCTTCGTTTCGACGGGTGGGACTGTCATTGTTCGCGTTTAACATACGATCTGTCACGCAACACGTGCTATATCAAAGTGACGTGACTCCCAATTGCGATTTCAAGAACCGTGCACTTTTTCTTTTACAATATCTATGTACTTCCAAATTGCTGACTACAATCAACAGTGATAACCAGAGGCCGCGGGCTTGTTGGCCACGGGCCACTGAATCTGTGATAGCAAGGTAAAAGGCCTCGCAACACACGTCTCAACGTAACAAGGAGGGAAAGTCTTCTCCCCCTCACATCATCGTTCTTCGATGACGAGTTGTGTTGCCGACTTGCAGTGGTGGGTGGAGATTCGCTGTGGCAAGGGATCCGTGTTACTGTTGCGTGGCCATGGTGTGCATGGTTATGTGAGTGGCGAGATGTAGTAGCCAAGGTTGCACGATGCAAGATAGTTTGCCCTTTCGGCCCCTCCTTGTCACTGAGGTGAGTTGGTTTGTCACGTTGAAAGCAGAGTCATGTATCCATTCCCTAAGAATTTTCTTTCACTATTACATCTACACTTCGATTTGAAGGCTGTCCCTCCTTCTATCACTGACCCTTTACATAGGATGAACAAGCACTTAGAGTTGCTTATAAGATATTTCAACAAGACCATATTTTATATTTTATGTTTGTCACCATCAATGTGCTCCCTCCAAAGCCAGTGAGCGGCAAATTTTTGTAGTTGAGGTTGATACGTAGTACTAGAAAACGTTTCGCATAATCTTTAATGCATATGAATATCTTTTTATCGATTTCATTGATTTTGATTCTTCCAGGGAGGAAAGTGATGATGGTAGACCAGTGGCATGCTAAATATTCTTCAATTTCTCAACTACATCTGGTGCTAATGAACGAAGACAAAGCGACCATGGCAGAAAGGCTACAAGTACGCATAAAGGCTTTTGTCTCCGATATGACTGGCTCATCCATACTAGGGCCACATCAAGGCCACATCAATTTGATATCCCTAGAAGCGCAGAAAGGCCTCAGATTTTTTTTAAATGTGGTGTATTGACTTCCATGATCGCCTCTCGTTATATTGATCTGTGCTATTCTTACGACTTGGGGTACGTGAAGCAAAAGGGGAAAACACATAATTACCTTTCCAAAGGACTAAAAAACCGACAGAATATTTCATATTCAGTGTAGACATTGCAGAGGACAAGGGAAATTAAACTGAGAGAGAAAGCCTGCCAACTTTTATCATGTGTTGTTTTACCCTTGGCCAGATGACATCTGCAGCCTTCTCTCCCATCCAACAATCCAGATGGCCAAACCCGTCAAAAACGTCACGTTCATATTGACCCTCGTCGTACTCGTTCCTGAGGGTTGTGTAAGAAATATCTGTAGATTCAGGTGTGAAGACGGAATTCTCGCTTCCAGAGAAGAAATAGATGGGGATGTGTTTCAGATGGGTTAGATTATTTGCATTCACCAATTCGATGGCATTCTGAGATGTGCCATTATTACTCGTAGTTGTCACCATAGAGGTAGTGCCCATCTGAAGCAAGTGATTCAAGCAGGGCATCGACACTCCTCCAAGCAAGTTAGATAACGTGCCGTGAGTTACGGAGTTGAGGTTGCGATGACTCCATAATCTATTATTTATCTCGATAGAAATGATCGTCATTTTTGTGGGAAAATAAACCATCAACTTACCTGCCAAAGACCAGCTCACACCGATGGCAAACGACAGAGTTACAGATCTCCCTTCGGGATTCGACGGGATAGAATCTCAAAATCTGGTTCAAAAATTGTTGAACGAGGGAGTCGTTTTCATCGCTGGAGAGTGAGAACCACTGTCCTCCTAATTTCTCGTAGATCGTGGTCAAGGAAATTGGCGCCGTCGCTTTGACCATGTTCACTTTGGCAAATTTTGGGTTCATGAAGACGTTGGAGGCCGTGATGCCCCGGATACGATCCGCAGGTATTGTACCGTCTAGGAGACCCATTGACAATGCAATGGAACCTATACAGTGTGCCACAATGTATACCTTTGTGGCAGGTGAGTATCTCTTCGCTATATGATCCAAGGCGGCCACAATATCTAATCGGGCGTCGTAGATTGTCCAACCTTCTTTCGCTACTTCTGTTTTTCCAACTCGATGCGTGACACAAAAGCACGTTGCACCAAGACCAGTGAAATACTCGATGGCATTGAGCTTGATGGTTGGCAGAGCAAAAATTCCATGATCGACTGCCATACCTGGCACAAAGAGTACCGGCACATCGGGATCTAACTGAGGCCGAGACTTTACGTCAGGGTACCATACACGTATTGTCGTTTCAACTCCATCAGAAGCCACAATGGGCAAAGACTCTGCAGGAGGAATCCTGTCGCGCTGTTCTGCCGTTGATACTCCAGGCCATGACAATGCAGAGAAAGGCGCGAGAAATAGGTTCGTGGTCTTTTGGGTGAAATATCCCAGAAATTGGTACACGGCCTTGATCTTGTCATACAGATTGTTTCCAGTAGGAGTCAAAGTTTTCATTTGGGCTGCGAAATCTAAGGGGGCGATGTGAAGAACCCCACGGCCCACGGTCGCATTGTCCCGCGCACGCGTGATAGTGACATAAAGTGTCGAGGCGGCGCGCCACGTACGGCCTAGGGAAAACGTGATGGAGGGATCGACTAATTTTCGGCCGTTAAAATGGAATAATTCCCCACTTGTACTGATCATATCGAAATCATAGGAGAGGTTCTGCGTGTTCGGCGTGCGAGGATCGTCGTTGAAGAGTTGAAATTTCCCTCGAAGTACTATGAACGGGTCTCTACTGAGCCCACCACAGGTGAAGCTCCCGGTGAGCATCGCTGGATGATCAGGCCATCGTAAAACTGTAACACAGATTCCATTTTAGGAAGAGCTGTTTAAATGTAATAGGACTTACGCTGCTCTAAATCCCATGCATGGACGCTTAGGAAGAACCGAGCTGAACTTGAGTTGCCTTTTGCTACTTGTGCAGCCACGTTGAAGTCCTGAATGTCGCCTCCAGCGTAAATGTGACCCTCCATGACCTCAGTAAACCCGGTTCCCAAAGTTGTCTCCTTCTTAGCCTGCTCAATGGTCTTCACTGCCAACTCCAAATCAGGCGTCAATGCGAGGCTTTTCGCCGAAGGGCCAAATAAGTTGAGGAGTCCATTCTTCGTTTCGAAGTCAATCTCAATGCCTTTCCTGGCAGCTACGACCTCGACGCTACGCTCTGCTAAAGCAGTAATGGTTGCCAAAGGGTTCACTCCTAATGCTGCCGGGATGACGCTGCCATCGACACAGACAATTCCTTCGTGGTAGTCTTTACCGTTCCCGGTCAAGAGCTCGCCGCAGCTGGTCGTAGCCCCTTCATCGGCCGTCCCATCTGCACTTAAATCGGCCCCACCAATAGGATGACTTCCGATCTATGAAGACCATTAAGACTCGACTAAAAGATTGACAGTAGCCATTCAACTAACCTGTTGTTCACCAAGCGCTGCGAAGAACGGGTTATTCACAAACGTGCCGTTAATTGCGTCCGTAGCTTTGGCCATCACACCGTTCAAGTGGGCTACATGCTGGCTCCTTCCAATTCCCCGCCATCTCATGAGTGGTTTCCCATTCTCGTTGAGAACTAGATTTGCCTGGTTACTGTCATGGCTCATGATGAGATAAACCTGTGTTTTCTGCACACTCCCACCGAGAAAATATGGGCCAAATATCTTGCTCAACATGCGACGAATGAAATGTCGATACCCTGATCCATTGCTGGGATAAATTTTACCAGGCATCGTTTCAAGCATTGCCTGTATACCAGGAACCAGGGCTCTAGGAACCACCCCTTCTTGGAGCACAAAGCCGTCCAAAGCATTCTCCTGGTCCCTGCAGTCAATGACACCTGTGATAGTGGGTCCGACGGGACGAACCGGGTCGGGGTGTTTTCTGGCCATGGCATTCACCTCGACATCGGTATTGTAACCGAAAGCAAACATGTCCCCATTACAACTCATGCGAGTCCCAACTGCGTTAGACATAGGTAAGCCAAGTTGTTTACTTCGTAGTAGGATTTCGGTGGTTCCCAGAGTGCCAGCGCCAAGGAAGACAAATTTCTTTGCATGAACCCACATTAGGTCTTGCTCGAAGATACGACCAAATTTACGACGTTTTGATCCATGCCAGGCGAAATACACGATATAACCGTCAGAACTTGGAGCCTTCTTAACGTATCTGACTTCACATTCGCAAAATCTATCAGGCGCAATTGAGTCGTGTGACAAGTGAGAGAAGGCAAATTTAACGGTACATTTCAGCGCCCCAGTTCCACGCGTCACTCATGTAATTCACCAACGTGCTGCTTTTGCTCCCATCATTCACTCCTGTACAATCGTTAGCACTACCAGTGCTTGCATGCATCATTACACCAGTCGAGTTCGGGCCGTCCACGAATCGAGTAGTCTGAGGCGGGCGATAAAATTTGTCTTCTAAGCCCAACAGAGCTGCTTGCCTTTGAAGGAGATCCAATTTAGCAAGCCTCGGATAGGAGGTCGGATAAGGCTCTGGTTGTAGCATAGATATCGCCCGTTCATAATCTCCCGCACCAGTTCAGTTCAAATGGAATGACATTCACAAGTAGACAATCCTTACATTTATCAAGCACGGTTGGGTCATTCCTGATCTCTGCAGGCCATTCACTCAGTTGCAAACTCTTCTTGTCAGCTTTCAGAAATACATTTGAATTGAGCAGACTCGTCCCTCCTAGGCCTATATAATTTTCAAAATAAGCCACCCAGGGAAAACAAAAAGTATCCACTGACCATTACCAGTGAAGACGTTCTGGCCTTAAAGTGAACAGTGAGTGGATGGACTATATTCACGAACTCTGCCAGTGGTTACATTACCTTCTCCTAATGTGAGCCTAAAAAGTCCCATAGGATCACCAAGCTCTATATATTTGCCTCTTGTTTCGCCAGGAGTGAATTGACCCTGAACATGGAGTTGAGGACTAGCTTCGACTATACTTTCCGGATACTCTCCAGCTAATAAAAAGGCATAAGCAAGAATGTAGAGGTTTAGAGAGATGCAGAACATACGCCACCTCTCTCTCCCTCGTTCTAGAACACAGACAGATTGTCCACCACGAGCCAGACGACTAGCTGCAACACCGCCGCCGTAACCGCTCCCTACAACGACAACGTCATAAGATGGCCTCAGAAGTTCGACGGGTTTTGAGATACGTGGATACTGTTGGGATGAGTCTTTACTGGTGACAGAGGCTTTCTGTGGTACAGATCGAAATTCCAACCGCGGTCTTTCACTGAAGGCATCCGAAGACATAATGCTTTGCGAAATGAATGCCTTTGCTTCTACTGGCTCTGCTTATAACAAAACAGTCATATCTCCCGGCATGCATGGAGATTAGAGGGCAACGCCGACATTCCAGGACCAAAAAATGAGCGAACTGAATTCACCGCTAACCACAAGGAAAAGGTCAAGTACGTGAGGCCGATTAGAACGATGGTTTTATTCAAGTAAACAAATCAACAAAATGGGTCGCCTTCGTCGACGGTCACCTTGCTGTAGATACCAACTGATACAAGTTTTTTCGGGGAAAAAAAATTACAAATCATAAAGTATAATCAACGAAGGGCAAGCATAATAAATGTTATACACGAATAATTCTCGTCACAATACTCTCCGAGTCAGAATGCCATTTATTTCCTCGACGACGAAGCACCCAATTGGCTTGTTGAAGCTCGTGACGCAGTCACCGACCTTGTGTGAAATGGTTTTGAAGGGGTTTCTTGTATTTCGTCCGTTGTTTTGCGTTTCTTCACTTCAGGTTCAACATCGGGTGTTTGAGTACTTTGGCGAAATTCTTTCGGCATGAGGAAGTTCTTTACAGCTTGAATTTGTTCCTGCCGGACGTCTGCGTCTTCGAATTTGAGGGGACCTTTCCGCACAGGACTCATGACGACTGGTGCGCGTTTCAAGACTTTAACCTCCACAATCGACCCTCGAAAAGTGTTTGATTTGTCTTGGAAAACGAGAGTGTAGTGCAAAGTGAATACAACCTGAACCAACGCCCCCTTCAATTTTTTCGAGAGTTGGTCTGGAGGTATGACTTTGTCATGACGATCATAAGCATTCATGGGTACAAGATCGAAAGTTTCGAGAAGCGTATTCACGCTTTCTTTAACTTGGTCGTCTTTAAATGCGATGGGATAGTTTTTGGAAATTTTTTCTTGATGAGGAGTTACCATAATGCAAGAAATAATGTTTGGGAAAATGCTTGCCTCGTTCCTTTGCATTCATGCGACTGCGTTCAATGATTTCAATTTCTTTATCCTCTTTGTCAGATAAGTCGTCGTCGGAGGGAAGTACTTCCTTTATAAGTGTATATGTGAGGCATACTAATAACGACGTGCATGCACTGCATACTTACCTTTTGGTGAAAGAGTCGATGTACAAAGCGAAGATTACCATCATGGAGTATAAACCAAGACTGTGGTGATTCTGGGCGAGCAATTAAATTTTGAAGAGTTCGGAGACGTTTAATGGCAATGTCAAAATCATCTTCGAAGTCTATATAGCCATTCGGTCGCCTGAGCGTAAATTGCAGTTTGACATCCTGTAGGTTTTTCGTGTAGTCACTCAAGTTTCCTAAGTCAGCGAGATGTGGACGATCGTCTGAGACGACTCCGACAACAATTAGATGAGCGAGGCTGGGCAAACCATCAATCTCTCGATGTTTTGTATGTAGGAGAGCGCTTGCTCCATTAGTTACGGAACGCCATTTCACAAAGTCAATGAACACTGGATGAGCAATGTATTCGCTTGATTTTGCTATGGAGGCACGAAGTGCAGGCCCATTGAAGGAGTCGGATCTGCAAATATTTGAAATCAATTAAGGTAACAGTAACGACAAAAACTGACTTCGCGTTTCCGGTTGAGCGAGGAGGAGTAGTAGGCTGTACTGTCTGAACCATGCTGAAAGTTAATGTTGAACTTGGATACACAAATGTCGTAGATAGGCGAAGACATATTTATGTATGTTCAATTAAATTTCGTATATAAAGTGGTTGTTTTTAAGGGGATATGACATTGAAAAATGTATGTAAGAAGAATGTTCTGTATTACTATGTATTTCGTACGTACAAAGATCCGAACGCACTGGCACCTTGAAAAATGAGTTTTGATGTTACGGGGATCAATTTATTGTTGTCAGGATTGTGAAGCATGACCAAGTTTGTATATATAAAGATGTAGATGACGAGAAGAAAATGAAATAGTGTTGCATTAGGATTGGAGATTAGCTATATAAGGGTTAAAACATTGTATGCTTGGTGTGCGAAAGTGGTGGGTACATTTCCTTTTTCGATGCATCGAAAGTCCAATCATTTTACGCCGTTATGTCGTTTCAAATTTTTGTTAGAATTATTTGAATCAATACAGTAGCGCGCCATAAATAGACTAGTTCTAAAAACCAGATATCATTATGGTCATTTTGAAAATGTTGTATGGTGTGTTTGAAAGTTGCCGGTGCATATAGTTTTACAGTGAATTAAAAGCTCAATCATTTTACGCCATTCTCTTGTTCCAGCCTTTTGTTATTATCATTTTAATCAATACAGTAGCATCCTTTAAGCAGATTGTACGACACGGATATCATTACGTTAATTTAGAAAACAATAGACCCACTTTTAAGATGCCGAGATAATAAATTTTTATCAGCATTTACGGAGAACCATGTTCCTAGTCAAAATATAATTGTTATGGATCTTCCAAGTTCCGAGATCAATGCCATCATGCAAATATGAAGGTTAATTTGGCTAAATGATTTTACAGAGAAGTTAATAACAAGCAGTTCTGCTCAGACGAAGATATTGTTAATAGTAGTTTTCTTTTTAAAACAAAGTAGCTTTGAATCATCAAATCACATATACACAAATTCTCCTGATGAGCGAAAAAGAAAAAAAAAAAAGAATACAGAATGAAATGTAGTTGCTATCAAACTTTGAAAATGGAGATTTTATGAATAAGTGGAACTAAACCATCTGCATCGCTATACGCGAGATTGAAGTGAACAGCGACTTGTGAAGCAATCAACATGTTTGCAGTCTCAGTTGGAGGAATCCTGTGTGAGTGATTTGGAGTGACACATTCTCGGAACACCGGTAGCCGACAAGGTTCATATTGAGGGGAAAGCATTTTCGCAATAGCGAGATAGTCGCCTGTAAAACCCAAACGAGCAGCGATGGCGCTCGTAACGTGCGCTTGTTTTTCAAAAGTTAATTATGTAAAAAGAGTTCGAAAAAAAATTGGTACATACGTTTCGGAGGAGATGCGATCTATGAAGTAGCATTATCAGAAACTTGTAAGTACACAGAGCAAGTAGATAACATACATATTTAAACACATTGTGTGTAAAATTGAGCATTCGTCCTTGAGGCGCTATTGACAGAAATGGCATGCAAGTATCAATTTCCGGAAAGTTGCTGACCACGGCTTCGACATTGCTGACACAAGTGTCAAAATTGGCCTGAAAGTCTTCGCAACAATTATCGGGACAGACGAGCGAGAATTTGAATTTTGCGTGTCTCAGGGTTGAAGGCAGTGATTTTTCGAGGTCAAAATCACCATAGGGTGTCAAGAAAGATGCTTGCCGTGAGATTTTCCCAATAACAATGCATGACGCCTCAGGGGACTTTGCCTCATGAGAGAAGTTGAAAACATCTCCATTGCACTTCCAGGAGGTGCCTTGTAAATAGTTCGGCTGAGCCATGAAAATCCGTCGTGTAATGTAATTTTCATGAATTCGATCTATTTCAAAAGCTGATCAAGACGCAGAGTCTTCAGAATACTGCTTGTGATGGTAAGAAAGAATAGTACTCACAACATTCATACTCATCGCTTACCAGCGGCGGCATTGGATTAACAATAAGGGAAAAATCGAGATGCAGGAATTGCAGTCGCTCGTAATGTTCTATTTATTACGAATTCTTTTCGGCTAGGTCCGGTAAATATAAAGTAGTGCACCGCCTGAAAAAACAAGGACAATAGAATTTAAATACATTATTCCATGAAACCTAATTTATAGAAAGGACAGTAGCCATTCCAACATCTTGATCCAATTCTCCAATCAACATCAACAGTTTCAAAAAAATCAAAATATGAGTTGGAGAAGTTATCATACGTGTTGCCATGGTCAAGTTTCCCTGTGATGCTTCCCCATCTGAATCGTTGAATGCCTTCCATTTTTAGGATGTTTCGAGTTCGAGCATAGCATCCTTCGTTGCATGCGGCCGATAGAACAGTTACAGAGGCTGAGTCATATGTCATAAATCCGAAGCGAAACGGATGGATGGAGTTGTTACTTCTGGACAACAAATGAGATGTAGTAGTTTCCAGATTGATGCGACGGGTATGCAAGGAAGGGTAAAAGGAATAAAAACGACGCGATGTCAAGACATTGAATAACGAGGTTTCGGGTGCATGAAGCAAAGCTGTTAACACATTATCATCGTCGCACTCCATAATTGAAATTTGTGTGTTCTTTGGATAGAACAAGATAAGTTTTGTATTTGCTTGAAAATTTTTGAGACGTACACAATAGAATTGATCGAAAAAATATGTTTTCGATGATTTTGTTGTATAGGGGGGTGATGATTCGTTGTGCGAGATTGTATCGTATGATGCACATGAAGATATAAAGTGAAACCACGCTCGTCCCGCGTGAAAGTTATTTGATCTGCGGACTGGAACAAGAATAGAAAGTTGAGATGGCATGACCCGACTATCTATTTCGTTTCCGAGACACATCAAGTATCGCACGAAACCACCAGCAAAGGCGGCTTGCGTAGATTCCAACAGCTCGAATAAACGATAGTGTTTTTTTTTAGGAATAAAATGAGCGAGACTTGATGATATTCGAGTTCGGATGATCTTTTGTACTACTTGTCGCAGAAACTGGTCTGTATTTCCAAGGCAAACCATAGAAGACCATTCACAAAAGCCGGCAATGAGTGTCATTATTTCAGTACACCCACAGACATCTGTACTTGCAAGCGAATGACTATTGTGCCGGCGAGACGATCGTCGAATATGGGTACCAGGTGAAGTAATAACATGTTGCGAGAACTCTACATTGGAATTTGTAGAAGTTTAACTTGGAAAAAAAAATGTAAAACGACTTACTGGTTGTTGTTTCAGAAGGCATCACGAAGAAGACGAAGGCCGTAAAGGAAAAGCGGCGTGAACCATGAAGATTTTTACACAGTTTAATTCTGGGAATCAGAACCCAATCTGAATACTATTCAGGACGGATTAGAGATACAACGGCAATCAACCTATTTCAAATATATGTATTACGCCATATAACCTTCTTGGATTCCACTCGATAAAGCTTAGTTTCAACACATGACATTAGTATGGAGACTCACGTAACAGTCATCTGCACCAAGTCATCAATTTCGTCTTTGGTTATATCAATAACACGTCTGTTGTTGTGCTTCACGAGTATGACATTTCCTGTCCAAGTAGAACGTAGACCTAGAGTCGATAATAGCTGGTTTTTGTGGACATTGTTTTCGTTCTATATTGTGTAAGATGGGTGAAGTTGGAATTTTTAATCGTACCTGATCTACGAAAACGACAGAAAACAACATATCCGACCCATCGTTATGCAGGAGACTTGTTGTTGCTCGCAAATCGCGTGTCACTCGTGGATTATTGGAGACTCGATAACGAATCCAATAGCGTGTTTCCAAATCTCGGGGCTGTTTGACATTGACTCCAATGCGTGCAGGTACTGTAATCAAATGAACATCTTTACACTTTGTCCCAAAGAGAAGACATTTATGTAGTTGAGAATCTTTCTGTAACACAAAGAAAAAGGTTATGATACATTTGACTCTCAAAAAAGCAAAACATACCGGGAAGGAAGTTTTAATTTTCTGTTCAAAAAGTTCAATCTGTTGATCATCAGAAAACATGACGGGTATTATCCAGAAATCTGAAAACCATTTAGTGTTTAAAGTCTATCGTATATAAGAAAAACCAACTAGTATTAGATCTAGAAAAAGTCTCATCTGAATCTGAAGATCGCAAACGGTGATTCAACTATTTTGATGAACTGTTCGGTGAAAAAGTTTGAAATTTCAATTGTTGACCTGAATTTTTTCCCATTCGCCTGTGTCTGCAGATTTAATAGTCATGCCGCCATCTACCGACGAGTACGCCTTTTTTGTTGTTGTTAATGTTAGTTAATGAATTTATGCAGATTGAATTCGTTTTACCTTTTTAACAAAGAAAGCGTGCATTCAAAGCTTCATAAATTGACTGTTCGACGAATTGTATCCATATGCGAAACATTGGATTTTCGACTTCGATCTGCGGTTCAAAATCGAAGAATGTCTCTTTATGAAGCTGTTTCAGCATTTTCAGAAGAACAGCAGGTTCGGTTACTTGCGAAAGCTGCCGAGGCATTCGAGAAAGGCGATCTTCGGTTTTGTAGAAAGAGACGTGCTGAAGATGAAGGAACAACAGGAACAAGCAAGCGGTTACGGAAGTCTAATATGTTGTGCACAGTGTCAGACTGTGATATGGAGGTTGACAATGGTATCGAACGAGTTACTGAATCAGGGAGGACTCGGTAAGTATCACTGATTGTATGAAAATAATAGAATTAAAACTAATTTCAACACAGACCAGAATCAGTCAAGAATGTTATTGAGAACGAGTTCATGAAAGTGCCCAGTATCGACGTGGTTGAAGGATGTATATCCGATTTCATTAAAGCGACCAGCACAGCAGCCATATCTTCTACAGCATGTGTTTCTTGTGCCCGCGAACTTTTTTCCAATGCCACTGTGACATTAGAAGTGGACCGCATTCCTAATCCGCACTTATTAAAACCTAACATACAACATGTCAAACAAGATATCGTTAACGGGATGGTGATATACAAACCAGCGATGAAGGGCGACAGAGTCACAATCTGTATGGAGTGTTTACATTCTTTGCAGGATGGAAAGGTTCCAAAATATTCTCTCGCGAACAATTTATGGATAGGAGACGTTCCCATCGAACTCTCGTGTTTGACTTTGCCCGAACGAATTCTTATCGCTCGATATTTTCCGGCGGCCTATATTGTTAAACTGTATCCAAAGCAACGAGGAGCAACGTCATGGAAAGATAATCAACTATATCGTGGTTTAAAGGGAAATGTAGCGACATACCGACTGGACCCACAACAAGTTGCGTCAGTAATATGTGATGATATCGAAGGCGACGCAATGCCTCATCCTGCAAAGATACTATCAGCAACGATCGGAATTACATTCATTGGACCAAAAGGGCTTTCCGAGAAGACAATGCCATCAATGTTTCAAGTTCGTCGACTCCGCGTTCGAGAAGCCTTGATATGGCTCAAAAGAAACAATCCACTTTATGCGGATATAGAAATCCACGAGGAACGACTGCGTCAATTACCATATAATGGCATTCCAGACGAGCTGATGTGTACTGCTCGCTATTCGTCTGATATCGAATCTGTGCATAGAGAACATGATGGATACGTGCCGTTGCAGAATGAAGAAGGTAATGAATTGATGTCTTGTCTAGTATTTCACTCTAACTTAAAGCTTAAGATCAATTTTTGCAACAAGAATGTGGAGACGAGGACGTACGCATGAACACAGGTAACATATAAATATTCTCTGTAATCATCTATAACTCATGGATAAATCAGAAACGAATGACACGGATGCTGAAATTGTGCCTCTCGACATGTCAGGCATAGTTGATGTACATGGGAATGATATTACGCAAAGGGAATTGATGTCGGCTGCACTAGCAAATACAGCTGGTCAGGAGTATGGCGAAGAATTTGCGGTTAGGCGTGGAAGCAACTTCATTAATGAATATCCAAGGGTGGACGAATCAACGGGAAAGCGTAGTGATGGAGGAACGACTGACACGAATCACCTGTTAGGTTGTTTTCCGACTCTTTTTCCATACGGCAGAGGAGGCTTTGAGGTGGAACGACCAATCAGTATATCGTACGAATCACAAGCACGATGGGCCTTACAATATGCCGACAAGAGATTTCGCAAGGATCCGCAATTCGCGTTTCAAGTTTTCGGAGTCTGTCAAAAGAGAGAAGTTTGCCGTTCCGCAGTTCTGCAGACGAAAAAACACACCTTTGCGAAACTCCACACCCATATAAAATTAATCACTCCTGAAGAACTGTTAAAAGCGAGCAAGGAAGAAGAAACGGGCCAAGCAATCAGTAACTCTCTTGTTAAACTTCTCTTGCAACAAACAAAAGCCATCAGAAGCAAAGTAACTGGAACCGACGAATCTCGAGTTTCAATACGATCTAACATCTGGAGCACAAACATTAAATATGGTCCGCCCAGTATATGGATAACAATTAATCCTCCGGACACTCATGACCCTATCGCACAAATTTTTTGCGGTGAGGACATCGATCTCGAAACGTTCATCAGAACAGCAGGACCTACAGCATCAAAACGTGCTTCGAACATCGCAAGCGATCCGTATGCGGCTGCACGATATTTCCATTTTATCATCTGTACTGTCCTCGAAACTTTGTTGGGTGTTCTGAAAAAAGGGGAAAACAAGATTGAACGAAAAATGGGAATTTTTGGCATTATCAATTGTTATATCGCTGTTGTCGAAGCCCAAGCGCGTGGAACCCTTCACCTTCATATGTTGTTGTGGCTTCAAGGTGCACCATCTTCGAAAATCATGCGAGAAGCGTTACAAACGGACGAGTTTCGAGAGAAAATCCGAACCTATATACAAAGTGTCATCCACGCCGATATTCAGGAACTCAACGACAAGGAAGTCGAAGCGTTACCTAAAGAAAAAGAAATTTCGTACTCGCGCCCTTTCCTACCATCCGAACCTAATGCTCAAGACCGAATTGACGTTCTTGCACGAACACTGCAATATCACACGTGTTCGACGACAACTTGCCTCCGATTAGTGAGAAACAAATGGATATGCAAAAGACGTTTTCCACTTCAAGAAGCCAGGGAAGCGTGGGTTTTGGAAAATGGAGACTGGGGCCCTAAACGGTTCTGTTCTCGTTTGAATAACTGGAACTCCAACCTCCTAGCATGCCTCCGATCGAATGGTGATGTAAAGCTTCTCTTGAACGGTGCAGGAACGCTTGCGCTCGGGTTCTATATCACAAACTATTCCGCCAAAAAACAGAACCGCACAAGTAATGTGTCCGCGCTGCTCGCGAAAACACTGGCCTTTCATAACAATAATACGAAAAATTTCGAAGACTTACTTCAAAGCAATAAACTCTTGTTGCAACGATGTGCGAACACACTAAATCGGTATTGCGAGTTCAGCATCCTTGAGGTGATAAGCTATCTGATGGGATGGAACGATCGTTACATGTCACACTTCTATGTCAACATTTATTGGGACGCCGCTCGTATGGCATTGATGACAGCCTATCCCGATTTAGGAAAAAAAATTGACTTGGAAGAAGAGGTAAATAAAAATTAGTAACTCATTCAATAACATATTAAAGCTCATAACAGGCAGAGGAAGAAAGAGGGTTTATCAAATTAAGTGAAGGCACGGTTGATCTCAGAGATCAGTTAAAGGAATATCAATTTCGAGGAAACCGACTCGACAATATGAATTTTTTTGATTTCATCATTGAAACATACGATGCGAAATCCGTAACGTTAGGGCGGGAAAACGAATGCACTGTATTGCGCGGTACGAGAGGTCGTCCTCCTAATGAACGCATTCCTTATCTTCCTGAATATGGTAAATCGGGTCGATGTCGTATAGTCAGAACGTTAAAGCATGAAACATTGCCAAATATCGTAGGAAAGTGGTTTCCCCGAAACGATCGAGCAGTTGAAAGGGAACTCTATTGCGCGAGCATGTTATTGCTGTTACGTCCATGGCGTTTTCTAGGAGATTTAAAGCATGACAACGAAAGCTTTTCATCGAGTTTCAATGGATTTGAACTTACGGCGAATGACGAGTTGAAGGAAATAATGAACAATATCCAATATTACCACGAATGTACGGATGCTGCAGCTCAACGACGAGCCGACGAACGAAAGGGTGTTCAATTGGATGGCATTCCATCTGTAATAACATACGAACACAGTCAGCCTGATGAAGATATGGAGATTGATATTAATGAAGAGAGGTTTTCGTTGAATTTCGTTATTACAGAAGCAATGGTGGAAGAGGCGCGAAAAAACAAAGAGAAGGTGAGGGAAAGAATCTACGGGCAGAGGGCTATTGAAATCGCAATACAAGCTGGCATTTTTGAAGAAGACAATTGTCGTTCGGCTTCCTCCAACCCGATAATACTTGCACGGCGCGCCAATGACAAAGAATTGGAAAATCTAGCTCGTTGGGACAAGGAACTTAAAAAAGTGACACGTCGTCAACTTAAAACACAAGGAATAATAAATCTGGCCAATATCAGCGAAGAAATACAAATTATCAGCAAAAACGTTACCTCTTTTGCGACTGTATATTCCAATCCAATTCCACAACAAGAACAACATCGACCACTTTTAGCGAAACTCAACAAGCGACAAAGACAAGCACACGACATTATCGAACACTGTCTGAAAAAGGAAATATCAGGTAATTTTGTTAATTGATTTCATCTTACATTATTAAATTGAGTACGCACATTCATCCATCGCAGGTGAAACTGCAGAACAGCTACGCATGATAGTTCTAGGACCAGGAGGAACTGGCAAATCATTATTAATCGGTGCTGTGACGGAAACATTTGAATATTATGCTGCATCAAATCGACTTGCTAAATGCGCGACTACCGGAATCGCAGCAGCTGACATCGGAGGGAAGACATTACACTCGCTAATCTGTATCGGAAGGGGACAGGCGAAAGAAAATTGGTTAACAAAATCATCTGCCAAGATCCAAGAAAGACGAAGAATAAACCTGCAGGAGAAAGATTTTTTAATAATCGATGAAATTTCGATGGCTGATAAGGCGACGTTTTGCTGTGCGTCGCAAGCTTTCGCGCATGTTCGAGCCGAGTATGGAACAGAAAACGTGCACGCACCTTTTGGAGGAGCACATGTAATGCTGTTCGGAGATTTTCATCAGTTTCCGCCCGTTGGAAATCAGACCGGCGCGTTATATCGAGAATCGAGTAACGACAAGTTGCACGCTAAATTGGGACAGTCGGCCTTCCGACAATTTGATACGATCGTGATGCTCACCGAACAAAAACGTGTACTAGATCCAATCTGGCTAGGGCTTCTTGGTCGTCTGCGAACTGGAGAGTGCACCACTCAAGATCTAGATGAAGTGAATAAATTAGCTGTTAACGATCCTTCTCTACCGACAGATTACACCAAACCACCTTGGAGTGAAGCCACCCTTATAACCCAACGACACTCTGTGCGCGAAAGATGGAACGAGGCTGCCATTAGAAAGCATTGTGCTTCTTCGTCTGAAACTCGTTTCATTGTAGCAGCAGAAGATACTCTTCGAAACAGTGATGATGACGTACCTATGGATGCAAAGCTTGCAATCGCAGGTCTCAACGATAGCAAGAAAGGAAAGCTGGCTGATCAGACGACATTGGCGATCGGCATGAAAGCCATGGTGATTATGAACATAGCTACGGAAGCAGACCTCGCAAACGGCACACGAGGCACTATTGTCGACGTCGTTCTTGACCCGCGAGAGCCAGAACTGACTGCGAACAACGATGGAGGCGTAACCTTAAAATTTCCCCCATCAGCTGTGGTATTCAAACCAGACGGAAAAAGCACCATCAAATACAACGCGCAACTTGGAGGAAGCGATGTGGACGAAGGACTCATACCTATTATCCCTTCTACAACAACTTTCACAGTCAACATCAACAAAAATTCATACGAAATACGTCGCAGACAATTCGCGATAACGGCCGGGTACGCATTCACAGACTACAAATCACAAGGTCAGACAATAGAGTATGTGATAATAGATCTAGCCCCACCACCCTCAGGCCAGACATCGCCGTTCAGCACATATGTTGCACTTTCAAGGAGTCGTGGAAGAGACACGATCAGAATATTAAGAGAGTTCGAAAAAGACACATTTCTTAATCACCCATCAGAGCACTTAAGGAAGGAAATGGATCGTCTAGAAACAATGTCGCGACGTAGTTGTAAGGACATCGCTATGTAGTACTCGTAGGAACAAACAAGTACAAATTTTCAGATGAACTTTCGAATTCCAAGCAGTAGCAGTCGACTGAGTATTGTGGTGTGTTGATAGAGTCGCTAAAAATCAACAAGTACAAATTTTCAGATGAAGTTTTTTTCCTTATATGGTGAATTCCCACCCGGTAGAGACCTAGCTTACAGCAAGGTGATACACATTCAATTAGTGGTTTCCTTTTTGAGAACAAACCGTCTGCAACTGTTCCTTTCACCATCCTGGGCAAGGGCTTATCTTTTGACTTCGAGGATAAAAGTCTGTTTCTTCTGTCCTTCGCTCATTCAGCAGAGATCGTCACTATGGATTCAGATCTGAAATGTAACCGGTTGAACTGTCGCAAACCTCTCTCAGATAAAGCCGTCGTCGTGAGTTTACACAGATATATATAATCCGCGCCCTTTTTTTTAATACTGACAACTTGCCCTCTCAATGTCCACCACCTTGGCTTTTCGTAGACAACGTGTGAGTAAAACCAACACAACGCTCCAGTCGGGATCAACTTTGACGCACCTGCGTCGCTCTTGTGATATTTGGCTCATTGAATCCCCCTCTCTTTATGTCCGAAACGTGTTGGACACTTCTTTAGGTTCTCACATATTCTGCAGTAAGAATTTTTTGATTCTCCAACTGTTTCTCTCCATTTAAATGATGAAATCCAACAAACCGTCCTTCATCATGTGTTATTCAGTTGAATGCGCCAATGAGCTTTTCAATGCCGCGCGTCTTTGTCCTGGTACGTTTTTTCCAATTAGGGAGTCTATTTTCTATGCTAACTGATTACTTGTTCCTTCCACAATTTGATCATCAAGCATGCGAAACAACGCTGACTGAACCGTAAATGTTTACACTCGCATCTTTCCATTTGCTATTTGATGTCTAAAGTATTTAGGAAGTGACGATGTCGTCGTGAGTGTCATGATGGAAGCAGACTTACGTTCGGAGATCTCCAGCTCGTGGTTGTTTCACTTTTCTAGATATGTTCTCTTCAACCGACGAACGACTACAAAACTGTCAGAAGTGGCCGCTTACTCTACGCGTGAGATTACGGCACTTATGACTTTTTTTTTGCCAGTCCGTTTTGTCGGGATTATCTCCATCGATCATCCTTGAAATTTGCAACAGGCTGGTTTTTATTTAAGTTGCCATGTGTGGTCAGAACTAATCCAATTCGTTTTATCAGGGCTCTTTCATTCTGGCAGTACCAGATACACCAAGAAAAGTAATAGTTTCCCCACAGAATAAGATGACGCATCTTAGTATCATTTGCGCGTCTCGTTGGTAGTGCCTTTCAGCAAGCGGTCATCCGGAACCTGAACGACAAAAATGCGCAGCTTCAGAAACAGTTGGACAACGTGGTTAGAGAAGGTTTGTTATTCTCATCCTTTGATCACATCTATGTGGAAATAGTGACACTGAACGTTTTGGCCATAGCGAATGGCGAGATCAATCTTGTCAATAAGAAAAGAGAAGGTATGACATAACGCAGGTTCTTCGGCTGAACATTGTTGTTTTTGATATATGACAACAACCCATAAAGAGCTTGAACGCGACCTGGAGTTAGAAAGACGAAAGTTTCGTGAATTTCAGGATGCGGCTCGGGATCGGGATAAGGAATATCAGAAGCTCAAGGTATATTAGAATCTTAAATTCGATGTTATGTGTATTTTTAACATCGTTAAATACAGATACAGTTCGACAAACTGAAACGCAAGACGTTGTTTGCACCCACTATGGGAAATGAGAATCCCGGGGCTCCTACGAACGTTCTCCAGAACCCATTCCTGGACGATCAGAGGTCCAAGGCACGGATTCCATTAGGCAACCCTTCAGCACCGAGTAGTAAAGACATCAACTCTGTCATTGGAGGAATGGAGGCTAGCAGGGTGAGCTCAGAGTTGATACTTAATCTCTTCACCGAGGCAACTTTCCTATCTGGCAATCCTATTTTAGATCCAGAGAACGCCCCTCGTCCCCCGTACGAATGGTGGAACTTTCTTGAACAATCAACAGGCTGAAAGTGATTGGCCACACACCGGGCAAAGAGTTGGACACCGCCAACCTTTTGGCAACTATGCTAATCCGGGACTATTGGATCATCGGGCTATATCCGAACGATCAGCGAGTACGAACGAAGTCGAACAGATGCTGACACACCAACAGCAACCTCGCCACGCATTTTCGACCCGAAATGGTCCGACTGGATGGCAAGTCCCTGCTTCTGCACAGATGAACCAGAGAGGTGAGTTGTTCCTTTGACTACGTTCAGTCCATCACACGATATGGTGGAGTCCTAAATGTCTCTCAAGCCTTTGCACCATCGACGACCAAAGGATTCTCTAGATTCAAACCAGCTAGATGATCTTCGTATTGGACAATTAAAAGGCATAATTACTCTGTAGTCCGCCATTGTGTAAAAAATCCGAACTCAATAATACAAATACAATCCGAACGAAAATTAAGTTCATGGTCTAATGACGAATAAAACGGGAGTAGCAAGTGAATCAATGTAAGCGAATGGTACCCAACCGTTCATCTTCGAGGTATTGTCCAACGGCTAACATATCTGATCCTGCGCGACGGAGATAACCGGCGAGGACCTTTCGGTCTGCTCGAGGAATCAAAGTCATGAGTTTATCAACTTGTTTCATAAACTCTGCATCGGGTTCCAAGTAAACATTGGCTAGGGAAGGTCGGCGACCCAATGCAGGGTCGCGGGAACGTGCTGTTGTTGATTTAGGGCTCATGTACGTTTGCGAACGCTTTACACGATGTGCGGGGGCACGCGGGCCACCAGGAATACTTGGAGGCAATACGATCTGGATCGGGCGAGGAGGGGGCAGCATGCTTGCTGTTTGACTTTTCGTGGAGCCAATGGGGAGTCGAGCGCCATTCGGGATGCTCACAGGGAAAGAAATAGGCAAGACCGAACGCTCCTTCTTCGAAATGCTTGCCTTGCGACCCAAGGTAGCAAAGAAGCCCGTCTTGCCACTGATCGAAAGAGACGATGATGCGAGACTCGCGATAGAGGGTGCGAGTGACCGGAGGGTAGTTGGTGGTGTGTGACCTGAGGAGCTCGTATTGGAACGTGCAGGACGGTTGGCAGCTAGAGAAGGGTACGGAAGCTGAGGAGGCAGGCCCGTCGGGACGATGTCGCGGTATTGCCCCTGTGTAAGGTCTGTCGCTGTCGTTGCATCTGGCCGCCTTGGGAAAGTTGCTTCAGAATGCACAGACGAACGAGATGGATGTCGTGGTTGGTGAGAATACGGTCTGGTAGAGGGTCCGCGTGGTCTTTGTGGGTTGGCATCTGAGAGTAATGCTCAGTAAATTCACAATAGAAAAAATTCGAAAGAAAAGAGACCAACTTCGATCTGTCATCTGTTTTACCCAGTCAGAAAGACCGCAATCATACAAGTAGAGTTCATTAATCTTGTTTGCATAAATTATGCACCGTTGCATCGTTGTGTTTTGGCCGTCAACCTCATGACAAAATAAGGCTGCAGGATTCATTGATATCGTTTTTGGGAAATTCGAGCCGGAGTTTGGGGGGTAAGGATAAGAGAGGGGAGACGGTGAACGTGTTTCATGTGATGATCGACCGGCAGAGCGAGCAGATTTTGAAGATGTCCTAGATAGTGAAGATAAACGTTTAAGGTTGGTTGCTAGACTGAATTTGAAGCCGCTCTTTGGAGGAGGGTCTGGAGGGTCGCCTGTATGATGATCTGTCAACGGAGATAGTGGTCTTCCAGATGGTTCTTCCAATGAACGTCCTCTTCGAGTTTCATATGTCGTAAACTGTGGGTTTTCTTTCAGCCATAGATCAAATTTAGTGTGGTCAATCTTCTGATCTGCTTGGGGAGGCTCTGGGGTCGGAGGTTCAACAACTGTCGTGGGTGTCATGTATTGAGTATTAAGAGGAGTCACTGCCCGGGTATTCGGTCCTTTACGTGTTAGTCCTTCTACAGGTGATGTGGACATGGAATTTGTTAATGGCGTCCAGGACGAAGGAGGGTGCGAGTCAACAGGAGAGGTCCCCGTCACCGATGGCTCTTTCGTAGCCGTGGCGCCCTCTCTGCAATGGAAAGCCTTAGATGTGACGAACTTCGATCCATCACTAAAGTTTGTTAACAAAAAACGAAATCATCCGACCAAATTAATCAACTTACACATTAGTTTCTCCAGAGGACACGTCATTGGTAGCCGTTTTGTTGTCCGTTTTCGTGTCGGTGATCTTAGCCGACTTGAACGCTCGAGGAGTAGTGGTATTCAAAGGTGATTGCTGCAAGAAGTCCCTGGCCATGCTAATGTCACCTCTTGTCCTGGTTAGAACTAGTGACTGTAACCTTGAAAGTCGAGAAGGGCCTGTGGTCGCGTGTCCGTCTTTGTTAAGTAGGTAAGGAACAATTAGTTTTGGGCTGGTCAATGCGTCATCGACAATAAAACACACCGGGAACGTGATGCATGGTGGCATTTGAAGGAGACAAGCAACTCGTGGTGTGATTGCCGTGTCCAATTGTTGATGCAGCCGGGGAACCCGTGTCCAGTGTCGGGACCATAGTAGATTTTGATTTCAGCTGGGTAACTTGCTCCAAACTCACGACGATTGGTGCCGCAACGGGTATATCAATCTCCTTTTTTTCACCTATGTTTGGCGTAATAAGTGGAGAAAAGGTGTCTACCATACTTTGGCTAAGATATCCAGGTGAGTCCATTGAGCCCTGCGGAACGTTGTCGCGATCGGCAATTGTGGCGAATTGAGAACCTCCTGGTGACAGAGGCGGGGTTGTGTTATATTTAGTGCCACTGGTCTTGCTTGGGTCTGGAGAACGTAATCTTTTTGTTATACCCCGTACAGAAAAACGACGAGACGGGACACTCTGAGAAGGGATAACTTCGGATGTAGAACGATGGTGACCCCTATCACGATGGTGACCCGCCGCCATTGAATCCTGATGTGAAAAATCACCAGTTATTGGAGCTGTGGAGGGGGGAGTGAGATGGGTGTATGTATGCCGTGCAGCATCGGGAGGTGCAACAAGCGCAAGACCAGCTAAATCGTTTCTGTATCCTCGCCTCTGACGAATAGATCCTGATGCAGATGCAGATGCGGTGCTCGGCAGTGGCTTTTGCGTTCCGTCCTCTGCGTCATCCATTTGGACAATGGCCATCCTCCGTCTGTCTGCGCCGCCTTCTGAAGGTGTGTTCAGCCGTTTCGTGACACTCGCAGAGGACTCTGAGGCTGTGTCTCGCACATAAGTACGAGTTGTTTCGTCATTTGAATAATCTGAAGAACTTGAAGAGCCATTGGATAGTTTCCGAGTCGGGTGATTTGCGGGTGTCTTGCCAGTGTCTTGAGTGGGTGAGCGGGTGAAATGAGGGGACCTGGATCCTTCGTTCGGAATTGAGGATTCGTAGTAGGAGAAAAGAAGGTCAGAGTTCTGTCGTGCAAGCTGTGTTCGCTTATTACTGGGATCATCTAGGGAGAGAAAAATGTTAGAAAGTCGTTTGAGCTTATGAAGCGTTTTCATAGCAACATGGGATCCCACCAATACAATACCGACCTTTCGGCTGAACAGACTTATATCTCAACGCTACTGAAGACTTGTCCACATTGCTCATGGCAATAGAGTGATGGCGGGAACTGGGGAACAGGTGACAATGATCTTCCGATTAGAGAACAAAGGTCAAACTTGTTCACAAATTCAGACAATCTCAATGTATGTATGTCAATTCGGACTTTAGTCGTCCGCAAAACATCGCCTCAGTCGAATAACACGTCTCAAGACGAGCTTAGACGCAGTTAACGTTCACGACGATTGTCTACGGAATGATAACCAACTTTCGTCAGCGGCCGTCATAAGTTACAATAGAGCATGAACGGAACAAGAAGACCAGCCCAACACCAGCAGACTATGGTCCCACTGTCATACAAATTACACAGTGAATCTTCTCAGTCCTGTAGAACCTGTTCTGCTACCATGCTACAGGTGTAGATACCCCACCGTACGTGAAACCCCAGAAGGAGTTCATTGAATGAAGACATTGGTCAAAGTCTTCTTTCTATACATTGAGAACAAATGGAGATGTAGTGGCAATGCGTTGACTGAGGGCTATACTATAAGCGTTCCTCTTATAGATCTCTGCATCGTTCCTCGAAACCATACGATTTACGGCGATGCTTGAGCATGTGGGTGAGCAGAATGGAAATGTGGTTTTAATTTTGAGAAGGGTCTTGAATGTTGATCTGGATGTTGCGGATGGCATCCTTGCGCTGTATTTCTGTCATTTCATTGTGCGTCACATGTTTCCCACCGGACGTTCTCTAGAACTATGGCCTCGCTGTCGTACGAAGTAGCACTCTTCGGAGAATTCTTCTCTCAAGATCTCAAAGCCATTCTCAATCGCATCACTCTACATAGCGAATCTTCTCAGCCCTTTCGAAGTGGAGAGATCGTATTTGAGCCCATCGACGCCCACTCCCAGCGTGAAATCGGCGTAGAACCTGTTCTCCTACGCGCCAAGAAGGATTTTTCTGAAGCAGATATCCCATGGTATGTCATGTGTCAATCCCTAGTCGTCTTCTATTGTTGACCTTCCGTCAAGGGAGTTGTTTAGCTACCTCAAGCCGGAGTCTGTTCGTGTTCATCCTGAAGCGACAGTCAGGCCATGGGCTACGTGCCAGGTGATTGGAGATGCACTAAGCTTTGCTGCGGCGTTGGGCTACGTGTGTGTATCAAGGCACCAAACCGCTCTCCAGTGTCCAATGATTTATTTGTATCCTTTTACAGCCGACGTTCGCAGATCTATAAACGAGGTTACGCCTTTCGCCGAGGAATCTTGCTTATCTTAATGTTCCAGCAGGAGCAGGTGATTATTCATGATGATTGTTCAAGAAACTCGCGTATTGATCCTTCTATATCTAAAGGTCGATCCTAAAACACAACTCCCGAACCCTGCGCTCGCCGATACGCTTTGGGAAGTGGAAGTCAAGACGGCTGAACCTATTCGCAACACCCAGGAAACTCCTTTGAGTAAAGCTATTGAAGCTGTACTGGAGGTACAGTTACTCATGAAAGGCTTGTTGGACTTGCGTCGACAAGATGTCTAAAAGTCATACGGGGTAGAATATTTGCCCAGCAGAGTCTGATGTCATTCGGGTTCTGGTTCATCGTCATACAGGTCCCCATCTCCCCAATCAACTGCCTCGTTTTCTTCGAAGGCACATGTATCTCTACCTCGTACGTCACGTAATAGTTTCAGAAGTACTGCGGGATCAACTTCGCCTTCACCATCATCATCGCTGCTAAACTCTCCATCGCCTCTATTTGCGCCATCAATTGCTGGGTCCGGTGTCATCTCTCCACCATCGCTTTCAGTGTACTCGTTCAAACCAGCAAGGACGTTCTGACTTTCCTCTTCCTGTTCGTTACTGCCATAACCCCCGAGAAGTCCCTCGATGGCCTTCTTCCCCGCTTTTGGGTTCATCCTTCTCCTTTTCGTTGGCCTTTCCTCTTCCTGTTGCACAATACCCTGTGCATCAACAACGGTTCCTTCAAACTCATCCCAAACTTCGATAGTTGGAAACTCTACGAATTGAGTATGAACCAACGACGTCACCAGAGGTTGCTTTGGATCTAAAGCAAAGTAAACGCGTTTTGAGCGCAATGATAGTCGTCGGGATGTTATAGGATCAAGATGGGTAACCATCACGCATTGTGGGTGCGTGAAGGCGTCTGGATCATCTTTATCGGGGTATATCAGGTCTTTCATCCATTGTGGGTATGCCTTCGACTTGGACTTGATTTCATGGAGTCGATCACGGATTAAGGAAATCAAAGTTTTCATTATATCATTCCGATGAGACAGTAGTGTAAAGGGTGGATCGACTGGCTGAGAGGACGGTGCGAGAGGGTCCTTGCGTTTGTGGAATTGAAATTCGATAGTTAAGAACGAAGTTTGCTTTCTGCATAGTACACAACGAACATCACTAGAGTATATGTGGAAGAATAAGAAAACGTACTTTGAATCCCAAGTTGATTGATTAAGTTTGCGTCTCTCCATCCCGACGGGAAGTAAGTCGACTTCAATGTCTCTCGATTCAAGCTGTGCCTTCAATGTGTCCCTCTTGGAATGTCCACCTCTTCCACCACCACGTTCTCCACGACCTCGGCCTCTACCCCTCCCTCTCGCACCTCTCGCACTTCCACCTCTATTTAAAGCATCACCACCACTATGATTCACATTACGATAACCACCCCGAACAATCTCCCTACCCCACTCACTCACCCTCCTCCCGACGTCCTCCAAAAACACATAATCATCCACCATTGTACCCCACGTATATCCGTTCATGGGCACATAAGCCGCCTTGTTCCGCTGGCCTGTGCACCCCGTCGTGGACTTGTGAGAAGAGGAGCATGGCAGCGAACAGGTGCGTGTGGAGCAGCCTGGACATGTGTATTTGGGTGGTTGGAAGTGACAAATGGAGCAGTGTGGTTGAGATGGATGAGAATGTGATGTGTGCGAGGTTGAACTTGAAGGAGCAGCGACGGGTTGAGAGGTCGAAAATCCAGTAACGGGTTTGGCAGGTAGATGTGGATGCCGTGTTGCCATTCTGATCTATTGGTAGTAGAAAGGAAATTATGGATCAATATCCTGACCCAAAAATAGTCGAACCTGTTTGTGTCGCCGCATTTTCCAGACCAAACATTTTCTCCTTACTAGGACCTTACAAAATGTAACATCATTTTTTATCTATGGTTGACGAGATGGAAGAGAGATTCAATGCCATGACCAATGTTAATGGCCACGTATCATCCACATTATTTTGAGGATGACCCGGGCTAAACCATAATGATAATTCTATCAATACAGTGTACTACAAAAATTTCACCATATTGTTCGTCGTGAAATTTCATATGTCGTCCATGCCGAAGTCGATTTCGACTTTCTCCCCGGGCTTAAACGCCGGCAAACCTGGGTTAAAAGATAAAACAAATACAGACCAAAAAAAAAAAGGGGGCCACCACATACCAAGATAAGGACAGCTAGCACATCTAAACGCATCTCCCAAGAAACAACTCCCACAGCTACTCGTCACCTTCGGTGCCGCCTTTGCCGCTTTCAAAATCCTCTCCTTCTCGCTCTGCTTTACGATGCTTGCCTCCCCGTTCTGCGACCCGTCGATCAAGACGACCTTGGCGTTCCTCGTCTCTTCTTCTTCCAGCTCGGCAAGTCCGCATGTGCACCCTTTGCACGCTTTCTTCCTCCGCGGAGGCGCGCGAGGATCGATGGGCTCGCATGTTGGCACTGGTCGCTGTTTGTCCTCCTCCGTAAGGAGGGATTCAGCGTCGATGAGAGGCGTCGATGGTGTGGAGGATGTGATAGCCCAAAGAACAGCCTTCTTTTTTGTCGAGTCTGTCTTCTTCCGATTGAGTCTCGCGAGCGGTACGGCTGCTGAACTTTTGGTGGTTTTGATCGAGATGGCAGCACTTGGTCTTTGGGCGACGATGTTTCCTGACTCGATTGAAGATGAAAGAATTACAAATCCGGCCAAGACAAGTTCGGAGGAGAGGATCGAGCGGAGTGTGGAGGGAAGAGACAGGAGATGAAGGGTACCGCTAGGAGTGAGGCCAGATAAAACCTGGCTTAGAAATGTGGGAAGTCTTGGTCCCAGTCCCTCGTAGTCAGATTCGTCGAGTGTAACGTAGACCAAAGAGTAAAATGAAGGCCCAAGGATGGTAGCTGGATGAATTGTGTGGTATCGGTTCGGAGGAAAAGAAGACTTCAATCGTACCTTCATCCACTATCCTATCCAACAGTTGCCTATCTACCTTCCTTGTTGACTCTAACTCAGATATTGACTTTTGGTATTTTCCATTTTGTGCCGCTGAGAGAGACCCAATCACTAATGCAGGGCCCTTCACGACACTTGTGATATTTTCTACTGTTCTCTGAGATGAAACGTGTATAGCAGTTGGCGACATTCTAGAAAGAGAGGAAGATGATATAATTTTGAGCCCAAATTTGTGTGATCGCGAAAGCTGATTGGCTGGTAATTGTTCGGATTCACCAAAGGACCTTCGGCCGTAAAAATTATCTATGCGAGAAGTACGAAAATACAGGCGTAATACAAAGTTATATCATATAAAAAGCTGTGTAAAAAAAGCCACATGAAGTTTTCAAGAAAAGCCCATAATAGTATATCGTTCGAGACTCATTGCTGTACCGGTTGTTGCTGCGGCTGAATTTCGCCAGTGGGAGGTTGTTGCGGTGGTGCCGCAAGATGTGGTGCCATGGCATGCATCATCTCTGGGTTCATAGGCGGAGGAGGCATTAATGCACTCCGGATGCGAAATAACATCATTCGGTACCACTCCGAATCCACACCAGCTTTCTCCTGTTCTGTGGTGAGGGTCTGCAGGTGTCCAATCTCTTTATGCCATGCGAGTCGCCAATTGACATCGCCATCCTCGTCCAACTCGAACTGCTCATCGGGAGATATAGGAATATGGGGAATTGGACCGGGTAATGTAGGAGGATACCGCATGCCGGCCATCATAGGGAAATTGGGATCAAAGCCCACGGGACTGTAACTACAATTCATGAGACAACAATGAACATGATGAACAGAGGACATACGGATAAGGGTGATAGACAGGTTGTTGAGAGGGCTGTTGACGACTTGAACCTGCTTCTTCGTCGATAGGTGGAGTCACAAATTGAGGTTGGGGATCGGCGTAGGTTGGTTCAGGTTGATAATCTTGGTCAGGCTCCTCTGAGAGACGAGTCTTCGTTCCCTTAGTCTTCTTTTTGCGGATGCGGTGAACACCTGTGCGCGGATCGACATTATCATTAACAGTCCAGTATGATCCCTTTCCACGATCTGTGAGTGGACGAGGGACTTTTTCGAAGCACGGGTTTAACGATAGGTTATGCCGAACCGAATTCTATCACAGTTATAAATCAGTTTATCGTACTAAAAGTGAAGGTCGTTTGAAAATATTTTGAGATAAAGGAAGAGACGTAAACTTCCAACAACAAACAGTGCCAGTCAAATAACAACATCGCGTCCACGCGAGACGCGTTCAGGGACATATATGGGTATCCATATTAAGCATAGTCATTAGACGCTCACCTTCCAACCACTAGGCGCAGTCCTAAAATAAGGAAACTGCACAACAGTGTGTTAGAACTTTCTAGCTCGAGACGATTAACACATCGTTAAACTCACTCTTGACTCGATGGCATAGTAAATATCCTCAAGCAGTAGCTTCTGGTTCGGAGAACCCTTAATAGCATATCTATTGTGCAGTAAGTACAATGCTACCGGACAAGTGAAGAAGGATCTATTCTTCGCTCTGATAATACATACCGAATGAGAGTTGAGTAGGGATAAAAAGGTTTAGTGCCTGGTGGGCCATCCCTTAAAGAATCAAGGTTAATAGGCAGACCACCAGTGAGGTCGCTCTCTTGATGGTAGTAATTGCCAGCTATATCCTGTTGAGTTGGGTCCTGAATGATGTTTGACATGCTCTGTTGCTGAGTTTGCTGCGACATTAGGGTTTGTTTGGGCACAGACGTGAGCAGAAGAGGTTGTTCCTGTTTGTCGTCGGTTTGGCGCAGGGGAGATGGTGGTCAAAAGCAACCAAAACAACAGCCAGCGGGTTCAACATGCTTATGTCAGAGACGTGGGAACGACTCAACTCGCGCACGGACCTCCTCATTATCGTTCAATCTGAGATTGAGGTATCTACCTGGCTATGATAGCCTTCATGCCAGAGGATTTGGGAACGGAGGAAGGCGGTATGTTATAGTGTGTCTGTAGCCGCCGTGTGTAACATATCCACAACCGCTCAAAGCAAACCAATACACAGATGTATACAAACAAAAAGTTCTCTTTATTATATATTTAATTATTACGGCGTACATTATTTATACACTGCAACGCACAATCAGCCGAGTCCACTGCAAGAAAGAAATAATGACTTGCCCATAAGCATATTCGACCTCGTCCACACTAGCTCCTGAAGGAAAATCTCCGGAATGTGGCTCACGCCCCATGTGTGGCAATGGTTCCAAGTCTTCCTCATCAACTGCGCTGTCGCTTCCGTCGTCATCCAGATTAAATGGTAAGACCGGCCGTAATCCCGACCCAGCACTTCCCCGACGAGCTCCCGCAGGTGATTTTGGAAGAGCGGCCATGGTCTTTGGGCTCATGTGCTGAAGAAAAAAATTAACGAATCAGACACAACCATGCCAAGCTTAATCATACCAGCCAGTTGTTGACGTTCTCGTCATCTGCCTCCCGAGTAGGATCAAGACCTTTATCATCTCCGAGATCCCCGATGGACACTACACTCTCGCCATCACTAATTCCCTCCGTCATCTCTGTTACAAAAGTGGGTAGTTGAGCCCACGCATTCGTGCCACTGTCACCGCCCTTGCTGAACAGCGACGTATCCACCGTAAACTGATCGTCCGATAACCCGAGGTCAGACAGATACTCCTCGTACTCTTCTTCAAAAGCAATATCTTCTGGGATAAAAGGCAAGAAAAGTGACTGATCGGGGGCATGTGACCGGACAGGAGGGAATACGTCAGATTCAACAACATTGGGTGTACCGAGTGGACGAATAAGGCTCTGAAGCGCAGGATCGGCATGCAAGCCTTCCATTTGCGACATACTACCCGACCGCCGGTGCATCACACCTTGTTGTGCAGTCGCTACCGGTCCATATCGCTTATTGTTGTCTGTACACTTGTCTTTAGTGCATCACGCACGCCAGGTTATTCTACTTACAGAATTTGACGAGATGACGCAGCGCTTGTTCTTGAGCCTATCGGGAAGCTTAGTAAGTCTATCAAGCAAATCATCTTGCTCATCACTCACCTGAGCATCTCCAGCGTCATCAGGTTCGACCCCTGTCAACCACTCATCCCGAAGGTCTGGTCGACAATTTAAATATATCGATGTGATGACTTTCATATTTGCTATCCGAGGGTAAGTGTCAATCGATAGATCTGCAAGCCAGATAAGTACTGGACATACACTGCCTCCATTTCCGCCCTGAAAACGGTACTTGACTCTTGATCAGCTTGAGAACATGCAACTGAAGCAGTGGGTGGTTCACTCTTAGCACCCTCTTCAGCACTGCAGAACTCTTATACTGGACCAACATCCATATGCGATGTGACCTTCCCTTTGCCAACTTCTGCATGATTTTCGCAAAGTTGATCGTCGAGAAAAAGTTTCGCCAGGAGTACTCGGTGATCATGTCAATTTCCTCTTCGTGCTTTTCACCGTTCGGAAGCACAGTCACTTTTTGGATGGCTTGCTTTCCCGATTTGTACATTTCTTCCTCTGGTAGCATATATTGTGGGTTTTTAGAGAGGTTAAGAAGGCAGTACTTGAAAAAGCTGTGAAATGAGTTGGAAAGTGCAGTACTAGCAGAAGAATGGGCCGTACTTGTTTTGAGGTGAATCTGCCTTCGAAACAACAGAGTTGGCCACCTCTTGGAGACCAAACATCTTAAGAATTAGGAGTAAACAATTTGTGTCGAGCAAATGTTGGCCAAGATGGTGGAACTTCATTACATCTGGCATATTCATGGTTAATTACAAACTTAACAAAACATATCGGTCCATGCACATACGTGACACCTTGAACCACTTCAACACAAGCAAAAGGATAGCGGAAACAGCTTTCGACGTAACTTCACGATGGCGAATTACGTCAATCTCATCCAATGTTGGAGGTATGGCAGGAGGTTGTTCGGGAGCTGCAACGTCATTAATGAACATTACCGAAAAAAAGAAATCGATATCAGAATCTTACGCGAAATAGCTGCTGAAGGAAACACAGAAGATGTCGAAGACTGAGGTGCTTGTAGGTTGGTGCCTGCTGACACCGTTGCCAATAAAAGCTTTAGAAGTACCAATACCCATCCCGAAAGAACAGGGAGAATGGCGCTCTGTTTTGCCAGCTTAGCTTTCCGAGAAAGAAGATAAGAACCCAACCTACATATATTTGTTCAACCCGCTTCAGCCGCATCAAGTCTTCCTTCAGCTCCTCTACCGTCCCTCTTTCTGCACTTGTCTGTGCATTCTCTATCGCCTTTGTCACCTCTTCGATCGTCTTATCGAGGAGTGCAAGATCAGGAAGCGGTTCGCCTGTATCGCTTTCCTACTCTTGATCAGTGACATGCGAGATACGACAACAAGTTATGACACGTCTACCTCATGATTATAAGTCGAGGATTTGAAATTGTCTTCCACACCCGGCAAACGATCCAGACCGCTCTCAGCCGTCATACAATCCTCTCTCGTTCTCCACATCTGCGTCAAGGACAGACTGATGTACATATGTTTATTGTACAACTTATCCGCCTCATCAATCGCGAAGGGAATTAACCTGTTGTTCTTCCCAAACTGATTCCGGGAGAAAGGGAATAGAAAGGGTCGAGTCTGGTCTGTCTGATATTGCTGTTTCTTTAGTTTGGGAGACACGGGTGGTGGTGGCGAGGGTGCAGGAGTAGGTGGTTGAGGGTTCTGTCGAAAATTGCTTTGGTTCTGGCTTTGGTTCTGATTTTGAAACTGAGACGGCATGCTTTGAGGTTGTCCTCCTTGTGCTGGCTCCATTTCTTCGTGGTGGTAGTGATGTCGGACAGGGATGGGGAAGTAGGCTTTAGCCAGCCGGTGGCTCAGTTGGGAAGGCTTGGAGACCTTTCCGAGAGGTGTTTCGACCAAGCAGGGGGGTGGATCAGGAGAGGGAGTGAAAGTGGGGTACTTTACAGACGTTTCATTGCGAAATTGATCGATGTCCAAGGGTGAGGATTTGATTTTAGCTGTAACACGCTTTCTGGTGAATGGAATCAGGTCCTTTCAAATGAAGGTGCTTACTGGAGGCTTCAGAAACTTGTGGAAGGCCAGCGAGTTTTCGAGCAATTTTCTTGACCCGAGAATGTTCTCGTATACCTCCCCAACAAGTTAGCAGCGTTTTCCATAGAACAAGCAATAACTGACGGAGGTTGTCACAACTCCGAATATGAAGATCTGATCTGATACATACCTTCTTTATGGGATAGCCTTTAGCAGTCTTGTCACGAAGGCTTGCGACGAGGTTGAACAAGTAAACAGGAAGGGGGGGATCGAGGCTCACTTCATCGTGAAATGGATTCATCATTGATACATAAGCACGGTCGGGTTCAGGAAATACTTACTCAACTCATCCGCAAAATCAGCATAGACTTTGAAAACTTCAATAAGGTGATAAAGCATTCCAAAATACACTGAGACTTCCGTCAGCACTTCTTCAGTCAGATCATTCTTGTCTTGAGGAGTAATCCGAAGGTGAGTGGCATCTTGGTCAGTCAGGTTACTGTACAAAATGATTCGTTCAAAATCGGATGTGGTTGGGGGGGGGAACAAGTACCATAATAAATCATGTTTATGATTCGCAATCTTGAGAGCTTCCACAATGCCACTGACTCCGTTAGCTGCGCGTACGACCTTGCAGTTTTCAAATATCCAGTGCAGCTGGTGTTCTGGAGATACGGTCTCCGAAAATGTACCTGATAAGAGTAAAGAGAGCTACATTGCAATACAAAAAGAAACAAGAGACCTTGCAAGATGTAGAACAACCGGCGAGCGTTCATGAATCTAATCTCAGTATCTCTGTGCTCTAAACTTTCAAGGAGAAACTCGACGTAGAGTCGTCGTTGCGGCAAATTCGCTTTCGTCCATTCTCCTGCAATCCAAAAGAAGAAAAGAACATGAGGTAAACCAGTTGAAACGAACGTGATGAAGTCCAGACGCGCCATGCTTAAAGGAGCCCTCGAATGCTTTCATGTTTTCTGCAGCTTGCGGCATCTCAATATATGAATAGAATTCTTCAATCTCATTCATGACTGTATCCTCGTCGTTATATTTGAAGTCAAAGAGCGTTTGCTAAGGCCAAATTTCAATGACATTTTATACATGTCCTTCGAGAGTTGTTAAGAACGACAGCGACAAAAGCTTACCTTGGGTTTGGGAACCGTCCCGACTATGGCCCGCAGTTGGCCCAAAGTCAAGGAGTCGGCAGTGGAATTCCCAAGGTCCAAGGAAAAGGTCACACTCATGTCGGGCGTTTGACTGAACCTCAAAGTGAAGATTACTCGTTGATGATCAGTGTGGCAAGCCGGACTGATGCAAACAAATTACAATAGACTGCGCTAGCTGGCCAAAACATTCAATCGCAAATTGCCATCCATCCGCAGTATATTTAACTTTCCACGTACTCTATGTACCACCATTCGTCCGTAGGCGACCCTGATGTCGCTGACACCGATGATTCATTCATTGAGTCTTTACATAAAAATGGATAGGCGAGACACCAAAACGAGTCAGGCCTAGCTGTGCATATGACGTGCATATGGTCATTGCTCCCTGAAATCCCGACCGGACCTTTATTTGAGTTACTGACTCGAAGCAACGCGCAACAAGGATCCCGGAACGCAATACAGTTCTGGCGCTTATGATTGTCACATTCTTAACGTGTTATCTTTGTAACAATTATTAAAATGAATTCTAGTCAGTGAAAGACGTGGCCTTGCTCACAGGAGGTGATCCAAATCAAGCTCAAGATTGAGATTGATCGATGGCCGCAGAGGTTGCTTTTCGCATCGATGAGGAACAGCGTGACTCAGTCATGATTATGTAAGCGGGGTATATAAATCAGGACCTTTGTTGATTTTTTGCACCTCCCACCACAGGCGGATCGACAATCCCAGCTGTCGATTCCACTTGACAGGTATCCCTACCGCCCCCACCGCCCTTGACCGACAACTTAGGCCAGTGGAGGACCTTCAGGAGGGTCAAGTCGATTTTTTTGGTCTTTCCAGCTGGACTAGGACGTCTTTGACTTGATTCTGCTTTTTCCCCTTCACTTTTAAAAGGCACGCCTTCGCTGTGCGTTTGCCAACAGCCCCAGCAGAAGGCTCGCTCTCCGCTTCTTTACGACCGCTCTTACGACTTTCAAACCCGTCGCTCTCTTACCACTCGCTCCTTTCGCAGAAGGAGCTCCACGTAGGCAGGGTTGAGTTGTCAATTGCACGTTAACGTGTACTTGACACTGGACTCTTGTCTGCTCTATCTTGCAGATGCCAGTTCCTGTCCCTTGCCTCACCAAGCCCTGCGCTCATCCCGTCGTCAAAGTTAACGACTACATTTCGACCCTCATTAATTCCATGCCTGCCCCAGCATTGGACTCGCCTCCATTTCTTGGTCCTTCCGAAGAATGGACCTCTCTCTCATGGCCTAGGATACAATCATGGGACCAGACCCCCTGTCGCCTGTCTCAGGATTTTAGTCAAGGGTTGACCGCCTCGGGCAACGCGGCGGTTATTAAAGGAGCACACGCTGAAGCGAGTATTCCGCCCGTGTATGATTCACTTCGAGGCTCCAAAGCGGTTTCTAGTACTCTCTGCGGCCAGCGGAATGTGTTGAATGACAATGAAATGGGTCCCGAAACAGTTCAGGTGGATGTCGAGTTGCATCGGAGATGGAATATCGGTTGTGGAATGAAGGGAGAAAATGATTCCCTAACTTATGGGCAGGCTACGTCACCGCCGATTCCTCGTGTGGACACGGTTTCCCTCTTTACTCCTATCTTGGAAGACCAGTCTCCGGGTTGCACTAGCGGCCCTGACAGTGGGTCTAGCCCTTTGGAACCTTTGACTCCCTTCGGAGATTTTGTCGATCGTGCCGTAAATGCCGCCCAGGATTTCACGCAGCAAGATATTGGTGAATTTATCACTGCTGAAGATTACCATGTTGCACAGGAAGTGACTCATGCTGCTCTGGTGTTTCCTACCATCGCCGATGTTCCCCGGCAGCAGGATCAACCTGCAACCGCCCCCCCATTTGCCACTTCTGGTTACAAGAAAGTTGTGGAGCCCTTAGCGGGGTGGTTCGCTAATTACATCTGGAAAGCCTGTACCACTGGTTACAACCTACCAACTCCATTTTCCCAATCTGTGTATGTCCATGACTGTCGGTGTCTAAAAATGCATGCTGATGAACCCTTTGAGCACAGATTGAACCCGCACTTTGCTGCCGAAACCCCCGATTATCTTGCTCCCTGCATTCAGAATATACTCCTTGCCACTCTTTTGCAGCCTTCTGCTGTGTTCCTTGCCTTGTGGTACATAGTTCGGCTCCCAGTCTATTTCGGAGTTCCTCCTGGTGGAGAATCTGCAAATTTTGTGGCATTTAGGGCTGCGTTTTTAGAGCTGCCATACGATCGCGAGGTGACGGAGAACGCTGCACCCCTTCGCCTGGTTGTTCTTGGCTTCATGCTTGCGAACAAGTGGCTGGACGACCACACCTTCAGCAACAAGACATGGTGTGTAGTTTTTAATTTTATTATCTTTCTCTAATCACACTTTCTCCTTCCAGGCATTCGATCTCTAGCATTCCTATTCAAACTCTCAACACCCTTGAGTCGCGTGCACTTGATATTTTCTCCTACGATCTATCAATATCTACTGAGCAATGGTCACAGTGGCTTTCCCATGTTATGGCACATCATATGTCCTTGACGTCCCCTGATCGCCCTCAACCAATCTCTAGACCATCGTCCAATCCGCACACTATTGTGCGTCGTGCGATTGAAGAGGTCATGCAGGCATTAGTTGTTCCCAAGTCAGTTGAAGGCGTCTCTCAGCCTGTCTTCCTCGGTCTCGAGAGGCGATTGCGTGAAAAAATGGAGAACGAAGCTGCGATGACCGTGGATGTCCTCGAAATTAATCTCGACGAAGATGGCCCCCTTAAGGAAGAATATTTACCGAAACGTCGTGCAAATAAACCCTCTTTGCAGAACACGCGTCTACGAGCGGTCGACCCAACGTCTGTAACCTTTTTGCCTCCTCCATCGAAGTGGAGTCCGGCTGGTGACGAGCCCATCCTTCGGGATCGAAATCGCTCCAATACTTATCTCCCTGTCCAGGCACCCCAACTTGCGCCTGCTGTGCCCGCCTATCCCCTGCATGGTCGACCCCATGACCTTGTTTTCAATCAGAATTGGGCTCCAGCTCCATACATGCCGGTCAAACAAATAGGTTATGAAATCCCGACTTTTTTCAGTCAAATTCAGCCCGCCTACAATCAATTTGGGCATACCACCGTGCCCTTGCCTCATTTACGTTCTCAATCTTTGTCCTACAATCAAGATAATCTATCGTCGCGTATTCACATGCGCTCATACTCGCAGGCTGGATTCGGCTTTGGGTACAATGATTTTAGCATGTCCATGACTGACCATTCGATCTCCATTCCAGAGACGGAGGCCACATGGATGGACACCTCCTTTCCGTATTCAGGACCTGTCTTTGTCCCCATCCCCGCCATGGGACTTCAACCTGCGTGGTAGGCTCACACACATTGCGACAAAAAGCCTTCGGCATCAAGTTCCACACATTTCTCATTAGTCTCATATTCTCGACTCTCAACCCTAGATTCCTTCGGTCTCATTAACATTCCTCACAACTACATTACGATCAACCCAACCCCTCGGCTATGTCTTCTTCAAGTAGACCGAGGATTAGTTTTGGTTCCCGTTTATTGATCGGCAAGAGTCATCCATTTCGCGCTCTGTGCTATTTCCTTCATTGCTGTCGTTCAGCTCTGATTATTATGTCTCATTTTTTTCGATCTGCTGTCCTCATGTTCGCCTTGTTTTTATAACTCTTTCGGGTCCACCAAGGATTACTCCCTCCGGCAAAATAATCAGCCCTTCATACCACTCTTCCGAAGCTTCGCCATTACTGGACGTTCGTACCCTGCTCTGCTTATTCGGGAGATGGAACTTCTCTCTTTGCTCCAAGATAGTCTTCGCCTTGTCTGTTCCGGACTCATCATTTTTATTTGAGGCTATTCGGAAGAGTTGTGTGTCGGTATATCTCGTTCGCTGTGCCACGTACTGCAGCACAACCTTCAGGTCTCCCTTTCTGTCTTCCATACACCACTTCCTGCATCGTTGGTATTTATCTCAGTGTTTTCACTAATCATCACTATTCCGTCGTCATTCTCACTTCACGACGTATGGTGTTCATACATTTTATGCTTTGCTTCCCTCATCTTTACGTGAAAGACGAACGGATTTATTCTATTGTCCATATACAAAAGCACAAAAAAAGTCTGTACATCTTTCATTTGCGCTTCATTTGTCTTCTTTGTGTGGCTATAGAACTAGCTCCATACTGCGTTATCCCCCATCCCGCTTCTCCCTTCGACGTAGCTCCATATCTACCTGCCCATCGTATTTGATAGACAATTTTCGTATAGGTCAAGGTCTTACGCCTGGTTGTTGATGTATCTTCGTTCGAACAGGATATATATGCAATCTTTCTATGCGACATCGGTGTGCACATAATGAATTTGTTATTTCTGTTATTATAATTACAGTAGCGTAATGCCGTCAGATGCGAACAATGATGAAGGGCACTTCAACATCCTCATCGTCTTCATCAGTGACCATGACCTCGACAGTGAGATGCTTGACATGGGGAGCGAGAGGTTTCTTGCTAACACGTTCAACCAATTCGCTGAACTTCATAGGTAGCCTTTCCTTGCTCTAACTCATATTAGTATTCGCCAATTCAAACCAACAGGAGCAATTGCACATACCTTCTGTTTTCCGATCCAGGAGTTCCATAACATACTAACACCCTGACTAACCATGGAAACAGTCAGTCCGTGTTCTTTCTTGAAGTAGTCAATGATATTCTCCAAAGTGGGGTCATTGGGGAATTCGAAGCGATCCCACAATGTCCATTCAACATCGCCATACTTCGATTTTTTGGCAGCAATAGGTTCTGAAAAACCGAAGAACGGCAGAGCCAAATTGACGAATCCGTTCTTGTAATCTTCTAATTTGTTCTTGCCGTCAATGACCTTATACAGCTCCAAGCAAACAAGCCCGGTGACAAGAGAGGTTGTCGTGGCGATAGCAGGAATTATCTTTCCTGCAATCTGTTTCGTGGTGTGCCTGTCCGCAGGATTGATCCCGTAGTTGATTGCTCGAAGGTTAGAGGCAGCGGTAATAAAGTCGATATGGTGGTTCGTATCATCATCTTTCTCAAACTCGCATGGACTAAGGCGATAACCAGCTAAAGAAGACGGAGAAGGTAACTCCTGTGCAAGTTCCTCGGCTTCAACTAGTGGGTCGATAAGAGAATGAAAAAACTCTCAGTAATGACACGAACTTACCACCACCAGCATTTTGAGGTGCTGGGTCATTGTCATTGATTTGAACTTTCAAGCCACTCTTGGGCGTAAATTCGGGGACAATGATGGAATCTACTACTTTGAGGAAGACGGCTGAGTCGTTGCTGCCACGAAGCCCGTAGTTGAAAGCGTGCAGGTTTGCGGCAGCGATGATATAGGCCAAATGAGTTGGCTGAATCGAGATGTAGTATAACGGATAACACGACAACCGGGGAGACTTACATCATTTGAATTGAAAGTATGAGGATCTGGGGCTCGCTTCGGACCACTCCAGAATGGCTGGCCAGAACTCGTCACCGCATCTTTGGGCAAGCTGAAAAGAAGTTGTCTAATTTCATTGTTGTAGTCCCGTTCGAATTGTAATCGAGCCCAAACAATGCACTCCTCAAAAGTCAGTGGTTTGTTTGTCACTAAGAAAGAGACAATTTGTTCAGTCTGCTCCTTCTGTTGACCAGAGTATTTCAAAGTGCTTTCCAAGTAGTTTGGTTCCGATAAGTATGCGTTGATGGACTGAGCCGGCTTAACAAACAGACTATCGAACTGCGTTCGGGCCCACTGGAAATGTGTTGATGAATAATGAGATAAACTTCATAGGAAAGAAATTAAACCTGGATAGTGTGATTGATGGCATTCGGGAAATTCTTGATTGTACAGGACGGCGTTTCCTTCTCAGGGGGATCTTGGGATGACGCATAGGATTCCGTAAGACTCGGTATAATAACCTGGGTATTGCCTTTGGTTCCCAAAGTACCGGATTCAAGAAGGGGTCTGCGGTAAAGAACACAACGTTGGTCCATGTAAAGACCTTCACAGTACTGCATTAAGACCTTGCCAAAATACCAGGAAAATGCAACTCACGCGCTTGAATATTATCTAGGGCATTTGTCACTCCATCGATACCGTCGAAGAAAGCTTCGTCGTAAATATCTAACGATACCACGTTCAGATAGGATGGATAACGAAACCAAATTACATACTTTCGGTGTTTGGTCCAACAGGCTCTTGCTTGGCTATAAGCTTTCCAGCCAAATCGGGGTTCATATCGGAGACGGCCGCTGCAGCAACTTCGGACTTAAACTTGCCCAGATCCTTAGGTCGGAACAAGAATTGGCGGTTGAGGTTACTCTTTTCAATGGTGTCTAAGTCAGTGACATGGATAATTCCATGAGGGCCAGCTCCAACTCCCATCAAACTCCAGTTCTTCAGCATCTCGCAACCGATTGCACCAGCGCCAACGAGGAATTGACGGTGGTTTCTAATTTTTTCCTGGAAAGCCCTGCCAAAAACTGCGATTTGTCTGTCGTATCGAGAGCCCAATGGTTGACACTCCGATTCAGAAGGAAGGTTGGCTGGTAATGACTCCAAAGAATCGATATAGGTGTACTGGAAAGTCGGATGGAACTTTGCAGAACAAGCTTTCAGAACCTCTTGGGCGACAAATCCTCCAACAACAGCATTCATAGGTGGCAAATCACCCGTTGCCTGGTAAGCAAGCTCTTTGATAACTTTTTCGTCCACATCGCTGTTCAATTCTTTGGCCAGTGCGAGAACAGAAGTGGCATCGTCATCGTTCCTGGGTCTCGGGAATCTGCCATTCCTAGTCCCAAATTCCGATAGCGCCTGGAATCCGGCGTGAAGAATAGCAGGACGGTCAAATTTAGCGAAGTCAGTGATAAAAAGTTCGGGAGCTTCTAGAGACTGCCTCAGAGATTTCTAGCCAAAATCTCAATGTATGAATTCGCGCATTCAAATCATCGACATACGAAATCTAGGATCTTCGGCATCTTGACCTGCGTAAAGATTCCTCCAGCTTTATAATCACTAAGATCTGAAGTGTCGCCTATGCTGAATGTGAATGGGCCCTTCACGCTGACCTTCCTTGGTTCACATCCATTCAATTCGGCCATGCCTTGCACCTCGGAAAAAGTGACAAAATCGCCGTCCTCAAGACCGTGTCTTGTCTCATCCAGGCAAGTTACGACACCGTCCTTATCCTACTACCGTTGAATCAACCAGACTGTTAGTGGCATAAAATAAATACCTTGTCAATAGATACGATCATGCCAGTCAGAGGTTGTTCACCAGTAGGATCCACACAAGTAAACCTCGGACCAAAATCGTTGAATGTATACCTACGAAAAGTGAGCCTTTTGTTATGAAGGGAGAAACCGACAGAATTGTGCACACCCGAACAGACCGCGAGTCTCTGCGGCTATAAATTGAACTCCATTGTCGTGTGTCCAGTCATTGATATCTAATTGCTTCTTGAGTGAAACTCCTGTTAACACGACAACCTGTGGAGACTGATAAAGATGGTGGGGTATCGTTGGTTTCAACACCCACATGAAATCTCTTGATAAGATCGACAGTAATCTCATCTCCTGGCTTGCCTCCAAGGTTTTGCACAGGCACATACGTATTCAACTCTGCAAGGCGGGGCAAGGTAGCTTCAGCTCTCGACTTTCCAACGTCCTCAACACGCAGAAAGAACTGCGCGATATTCAATTACATGTCGTTTCCTTCATTAAATAAAAACGCACCTGTGAACTCAGGTCCTCGATAGTGACGGGATCTGGGTCAAAGATGGTAACAGACTTCACACCAGCAAGGCAAATATTTTTGGCTATTCAGCTTGTTAAGCACTCAATCGAAAGGAAGGGTCCATCCCTTACCAATCTCCACCCCCAATCCTTGTACTCCCACAATCAGAACATTGGATGCAGCCATCTTCTTCATGGCTAAAGAGGGTCAATGCTATTTTTTTTGAGTATTTTACAAGGTCACATACCTTCGTGTCCTAGCACATATCTAGTCGAGACGGGCGCTCATTCCACATACACAAGGAACATTGAACTACTCACAATTGACGTGAATATAGGCCCTCATCGATTGCTGCTTCATCAATGTCCATATCAGCCGCTATGCTTGATGCTTCTGCCATATCTACGCTTCAAAGTGGTTAAAGTTTCAAGAAATAAAGCTATCTTTCTGACTTTACAAATCTAATAGTGAGTCACCTGATCAAGTTATCTAAGATCAATTGAGATAAAACAATTCATCACCTTGAAATAGCCATGTACAGTCAGATCGTCGATTTGAAGGTTGTTGAAAGTGTTTTGGGTCTTAGAAAGTGTTATCAGTGTGCAGTGTGTTGCGTAGTAAAACACTCGAGGCTACGTGATCTCCTCCACAGCTCAGCTTCCTCAGAAGACTGTCCAGCAAAGACGAGGTACGACCAGAGAGAAAGATTTAGCTGGAAATCTTCATATCGAGGTTTCATGATCATTCCTAGACCTATCATTACTTCTTCCCAAAACGTGCAACTGACTATGAGTCATTTGAAGGAGAAAAGTCACTTCCCGCCTGACGATCTTATCTTCACAGACGATGGGTTTCTAGAATCTAAAAAAGGACCGTCGTCGGTCTTCATTCCTAAGGAGGCGGAGACACCTTGATTTTTGCATATTGTATTCACTGGTGGCAGAATCATATTGCCCTTCAGACCGACTTGACGCGTTTCACGAGCAATTTGAGAGAGCACTGCACATCCCGAGCATCCACGTTGCACCTAAGACACGAAGTTGGCAAGTGCACTCCTCTGTGAATAAAGACTAATTCCAGGCATGGAGGGTCCTGTCATAAGTCCAAAGCAATGGTGATCAGCAATTCGAGCGAAGCCTGACAACGAATAGCACGGACGACTCAAGCTGAGGTTGTTGCGGTCAAAGGTTTGCAAGGATACTTGCCAAAATATACTGTATTCATCGTGGTAATTGGATTGATTATTCCTGGCAAATGTCAAAAGCGCACCACAAGTAACGACTTCGGGTTGACCAGAGGAGAAAGTCGGTGAAGCCCTCGGTGAAGCCCAAGGGAGAGAACAGCTCCACAAAATTAATGGATACCGTTTCTAATCAGGCAATTTGGGTACAACGTAACATCTTCTCACTTACCGTAGAGACAAAAATAATTGTCTCCTTACATGAAGCTCAATGGGAACGGAATCAACCTGTCCCCATGACTATTCATTCTGATCGCGATCAAGATTTTTGCAGGACCTGAATATTGAATACTTAAAACGATTCACCCCCTTTCAGAAAGTGAGAACAGAAACATTTATGATAACGAGCTCTTGACAAAACATCAAATCTAAACTTCTATTTTCGGTAGAACTAGGAAAGGGATTCAGTACAAAGAGGTATAGCCTGACAAGGGGACTCACATTTCGGCGGAAATTGAACCAAAGTGACAAACAACCCCGGTCAAAGCTGCTTCGGAAGCCACTACCCAAAATGTTAGATATTTTTGGCGAAAGAAATTGGCAGCATACCGTTTGTGCGAGAACTCCCATTCACGGTTCACAATACGGAAGGCAATGTCTTCGTAAGGCGGACCAGCACTAAAGTGCAGAAGAACAGTTTCATCATTTCCTGGCTCCTTGACAATCTTGTACGTAGGAGCTTTCGATTTGTCAATGAGATCAGGATAAAAGATATTGAACTTCGTTTGTGTAAGGACGAGCATAATGGTGCGAACATAGGATAAATACAGACCTTGTATCCCTGTACCACTTTCGGTGGAGGATTGTCAGTACTGTCCCAACCGGTGAGCCATGGTTGAGTGAAAAATGGTTTCAATTGCCCACTTACTCGTAATGGGTTTGGTTGTACTTGTTCCATTCATAACCAGTGTGAACGCGATTGAAGTATCTCGGTTTCCGGGGCCTATACTTATCTTCCCAATTATAGGTCGTCCTGGTGGGGAGATCTTCCTCTGTGTTGAAGAGTTCTTCTTCTTCGTCGAGTTCTTTCTCTGCTTCCGCCCTATAGAGAGCTTCCGATGCAAGGTCGGTACCGCTTGCGGTTTGCTCTTGCTCTTGCTGCGGCTCAGCTGCAGAGGGTTGAACGGCTTTCGGCACAAATCGCGAAGCCGCCACTGTACGGCGTTGTTGCAACTAGAGAAAATTAAGGCGTTGAACGTACAGAAATAAGAAAATGTACCAAGTCTCTACGGTCCTCTTTCTCATCAACAATATCGGTGTCTCTTTCGTCTGCAGGTAATCCAGCGATATCGATAATCGGAGGACTCATTAAGCGGTCATAAGGCTCTATCTCTTCAGGTGCCACTTTGTCTTCTACTGCATCGCTAGGAACCACATCGCGCACTGGTTGTCTAGCGGCTGATCTCGCAACGCCTGCAAGAAGCTCTTCTTGTGCTTGCAAAGCTTCGTCTCTTTGCCGTTTCCTGAGCTGCTCCAGTCGATTTCGCATAACTATTTCGTGCAAAGTTTTCAGCTTGACCTGCAGCTAACGTCAATATAAGGTCGGGCAAGAAACAGGATCATTTCCTACCTTTGCCTTCCACACCAGAATTTTCTTCAATAAACTTTCCCAATAGTCCGTATCAAGAGGTTCTCCACTAGTGAGTTTCTCCTGAACTCGACGCTGGAGACTTGTAAGGTCATCGTATGTTTTGCCTGAGAGCAGCGCAGCGATATCAGATTCCACAGCTGCCGCAACTTCAACACCAATTCGTTCATTTGATTGGTGATGTTCCAAATGATCCTTGCACACCACCATCATGTTCTTGGGCGTCATGAGTATTGTTACTAATCGACCTTTCGAAAGTAGCTTACCGTCCAAAAATCGAGGTTCACTTCGGAAGTTTCCAAGGTAAGATATCTTTGCATATCGTCGTGGAGTTCATAGGTTTGCTCCTTAGTCAAGTTCTACTGGGTTATGAGCATAGAATTATAGGAGAAAGTTTAACGGAGGTGCCCACGTTAAATATGTCGTAGGGTTCGTCAAGATCAATTTCCAGGCCGGCATCAGCTTTGTCGTCCTTATCATCACTTTCATGCCTCGGGTTGATGTATTTCAAATTCAATGCCAGAAAATCGATAGCTTTAGCACGCTTCTCTTTAATGCGGATAGTTGCCCTTTGTTTTTCTTGTTCTATCTGGAAGTCACCTTCCTTCGACAGCCAGTCGGACATCTGTGCCGACTCTTGCAACCTCGCCATCCTCAGCTCCTCCTCTTCGCGCAATCTCAATTCCACTTCACGTTCTGCCCTTCTACGATTCAGGCGTTCGAGTTCCTCTTTTGCTTCCTGACGCCGTATTGCGTCTCGCCGTTGCGCCTCTGGAACTGAAAGACCCTTTTTCCTATCCAACTCATTCTTCTTGTGCCAATTAAATTTTTGACCAAGATTCACATCATGGAAGGGATTATCGGTTGCACTGTAGACACTTAGTTCTGCAACGCGTCGAGCTTCCTCTTCATCTTTTACCCTCTTTTTTTCGGCTTTCCTAGACTTTTTCTCTTCAGACTTTTCACGCTTCCGTCTGTAAAAGTGTGTTACGATAAGCATTTTGGATGCAACTGCGTGATTACATACTTCTTCGTCCTATCCCGACTTCGGCTTCTATCTCTTCCATGATGGTGAGACCGTCTCTCTTTGTCCCTACTTCTATCACGACTACCATCCTTGTAAACTCCATCTATCTCGCGTAATTCATGCCGAGAAGAACGGTGGTCGTACCTCTCAAAACCGTCGTCGTTCATGGAGGGAAAGTGTGAGCAACACAGTGTGACATTGGGTGACACAGAACATGATTGTGACAGCAACTTGGACCCATTTCGGCACTGTCATCGATGCGCAGATTTAAGCCACTAATATCCAGGGTTCTTCGTCAACAGAGCTGTCACCTACGGACACAGACACGAGATCATGCAAGTCAATTTAGCAATCGTGACAGTCTTTCTTATGTTTCTCATGCCGGACTTGCGACGCCCCGAGAGGTATGTATTCAGTGCTATACCATCTTCGTAGGTGGGTATCGACAAGAGTTAAATGTTAGCTTGTACAATATCTCAATCAATTTATTGTGGGGCAAGAGAACGCGAAGAAAGTACTCTCTGTGGCGTATGCATTCTCTCATTATGGATTAATCAGCGTCAAATTATATTTTTCAGAGTCTTTAATCACTACAACCGGGTTCGAGCAAACAGGGGATATCTAGAACCAGATGAGTACGGAACAGCAAATGTCGAGTCCAGCAATTTGGGTCAACGTAAGTTCCAGTTTAGCGTTCTAAAGTTCGATATTTATATCGTGTTTTAGAGTCTGGAGTATCAACAGCTCAAGTTCGACCTTTACGAAAGCTTTCCTTGCATCGAGAGCGACCAACAATTTTCGAAAAGAGCAACGTTTTGGTAATGTTGGTTGGAGCGTTGTAAGCTCTTATACAGCCCTCTTACTCTCCTTTCATAGAGGTCCAACAGGATCGGGTATGTCAGAAATTTGCGGTACTTCACCCTTTAGAACCCCATTATTTCCAGGAAAAACTCTGTTAGCCCGAACACTAGCCACAATCCTGGATGTCCCTTTTTCTGTTAGCGATGCGACAGCATTTACGCAGGTATACTACCACTTTCACTGTTGGTTATGTATCTAAAATAAATTCAGGCAGGATGTATGTCGTCGTCAGAACTTTGCGATTATTCTTACCTACCCCGTTTTAGACGTTGGTGAAGATGTTGACATGGCCATACATCGGCTAGTAAGTCACATTAGATAAATAAAGTCTTCACTAATCCCGGGATACCTAGCTCCAAGCAGCTAACTACGATCCAATTCGAGCTAGGTAGGACGCTAGAAATTTCTGACTTGGTATTTAAGTTCCTGTATCTTGACACATAGTACTGGCATCGTCTACATAGATGAGGTCGACAAGATCGCTCGCCGAACGAGTTTAGGTACCGAAGGTTCGAGAGATGTTGGTGGAGAGGGCGTCCAGCAAGCACTTTTGCGCATGTTGGAGGGATCGGTTGTGTCCGTACAATCGAAAGGAGGACCATCAGTGGAGCTACCGCCCACAAGTGGGGACCCAAATATAAGAAGTGGTCAGAGGGCACCGCATTTAGCAATGCGTGAGGCACATTCTTTTCCCATTACACGGAATCACTTCTCTAATTATCTGGTTTCAGCCAAAACAGATGTCTACTATATCGACACTTCAAACATCCTATTTATTATGAGTGGAGCTTTCGTGGGATTGGACAAAATCATCAAACAAAGGGTAGCAAAAGGAGTAAGCTGCCTGCGGCTTAATTCCAAGTAGACCCATTGATCTGGGATATAGTCCATTGGGTTTACTGCTCATCTTGCATCAGAAAACAGTCCGTTGGCTTTCTTTACCTCGAATGGCAAGGCAAACTCTATGAATCCACTTGATCTAGTGGAAACTGCAGGTGAGAACTACTATTTTGTTCAAGAATGGTGTCTCACAACTTTCTAGATCTTGAGAAATATGGGTAATATCATAAACCCGCCTTTTGGAACATAATATTTATCCCTTCGAAGGTTTATTCCAGAGTTTATATCTCGGCTGCCGTCTATCACTACACTTGCACCCCTGACTATCACTGATCTTCGTAAAATTTTGACTGAAGTCAAAGGCTCGCTGGTTTCACAATATCACGCACTATTCGGATATTCAGGCGTTGAAATACGTTTTACGAGTTCTGCATTAGATGAGATCTGTAAGAAGGCGCATGAACGGGGGGGAGGTGCTCGAGGTTTGAGAGGTATTATGGTCAATATTTTATGCGCTCGATGTCGGTGGGTCTTTCTGATGTTTGAACAGGAATCTTTGTTGCTAGATCCAATGTATGAAGTACCGTAAGTATCAGATGCATATCTGGAATTTCTAAGTCTAACGAGTAGTTTTCGTAATTTAGGGGTTCTGTAAGTTTCTTCGATATCACCATTACAGATATTACTAACGCAATATCAGGATGTTCACCACGTTCTTATCACTGGAGACTCTGTCAAGGGTATATCTTCTCCAGGGTATTGGAAGAAAGGACAAGCTGTGCGGTTCTGGGAAGCTTGGGCAACAGAAGAAGAAACTTACCCAAAAAACCAAAAAGCATCGATGTAAATATCTGCATCCAGAGGAGCATACCTAGAATTGCATTTGTATCTTTATATTTGTACTAGGAACAAGTCCATTGTAGCGGTCGTGATTTGAGCAGGCCGTGAAAGAGACTGGTTGATTTCATTCACAAATCGCAATCATTCCCCAAAAAGAAAGGGATTCGTGATATCGTATATATCCTTCGACGAGACATTTAAAATTCCAGAAATTACAAAAGACTTTGTGGCTTAGAAGAAATCAAGCATCCTCTTTCTTCTCCTCGTCCTGGCTCTCACCCTTTGTTTCCGTCTCCTTTTCGTCTTCCTCTCCGGTCGCCTTCGTGTCGGTTGTTTCTTCCTTTTGGCTTTCTGACGCAGCCTTGACAGCGTCCTCAGAAGAAAGCCCGTTATTCAGACCAATGTTGATTCTTTGACCCCGTTCGAAACCACTTTTGAAAAGTGCAGCGTCTAGTCAAAGGTTGTTAAGGGGATATGGATCCAAATGGATTTAATGCTTACTATCAGAATTAGCGAAGCGAATGGCAAATGTCTCCGCAGTAGGTGGTTGTTCGGCGTAGTCAGCAACGACTTTCCAAACCCAACTCCTGTCTGAGCCAACGTTGGGCTGCAATTTCATATCCACAGTGACTGAGAGATGTGATCAATGTATAGATATCGAGAGTGAGCGAAGTATACGTACTGACATGATTTGCACAGACTTTTAAAGTCTTGTCGCGTCGCATAACGAGTCGAACTTTCTTTGTTGCTTTATGACAAAGCAGGCGGACATCACCAGTTCCACGCTCCTTCCACTCGACGGATGAACTGTCGAAACGGAAGAGTTTTGCGCGCCTGAAGGTTGATAAAATACCGTTGAGATGATTTACGGATAACAGTGGATTGGATGAAATGCACACACATTTTGAAAAGCACATCTTCGTCTTCTTCGTGAGTCTTAGTCTCAACTTGCTCCGTGAGCTTTATGACTGGCTCAAACTGAGGGTCAACCTCATCTTCCTGAAAGGAAAAAGTGATCAATAGAGTTGGATTTTGATCGCGGAAAGATTGCGGCGACAACGGGGTCGGGAAAATTAAACGCACCCTGGGAGCGAGAGCATTCGAGGTTTCGGCCATGATTTGCAGTAGATGAATGTAGTCTGAAGACAAGTGCGATTGACAAAAGATGAACAGAAAAGCATAACCAAGATAGGCAATGGACCCCGTGATTTGATATTTGGGGTCCGTTTTCGTCGTGTCCCCGACTCTCAAAAAGGTCATACTTCCTCCATGCCCCGCCTCTATACCCACTGCTTTCTGGTCCCATGTCTAGTCCTCTTGGCATTCATTTCAACGTTAATTTCTGCACATAGTATTGAAGTCCCTGCAGGAAAGAAGGAATGTTTTTTTGAAGACTTACACATTAATGACAAAGTCGGTCTTTGCATTTGTTGGAGTTTATCCAAACTCATTGTTGCGCATTTACTTAGATGACCGTAACATATCAGGTTGGAGAGGGTGGTCACCTGGATATAGACTTCTGGGTAATCTTTGACTGCTATCAAAACTTCACTGCCCTTACATGCCTCTAGTTGCAAGACCCATCAGAGGCGGTACTCGGGAAACATATAAAACAGTCAACCGGTCAAGTCTCAATTACAGCAGAGAAGGATGGTAGACACGAATACTGTTTCTCCAATCAGATGAGCGCTATTGCGGACAAGATGGTCAGGTGCGTTTGCGAGACTATCACCTTATTTTTCGTCTCTTCACTGTTGATTGACAAAGTTTCAACGTGCATGGTGTCATATACGTTACTGGAGACGGTAAATTTACGCCCTTTTGCTTATAAGTAAAGCCCTGATATGGTTTGTTCTTAGATGTTGTCGCCCCCATCGAGCGAGAAATTCGAAAATTGGCGTCCGGTTTGGCATCAGTGAAGGATGAGCAAGAGTACATGATGATTCGGGAACGAACTCATAGAAACACTGCGGAGTCCACGAATTCTCGTGTGAAATGGTGGTCTATTTTGCAGACATTCGTATTATTCTCTGTCGTTGCATGGCAAATATGGTACTTAAAGGTCAGAGCATTGCTTGTCCAAAATTTTGTAACTGAAAATTTTCCTTCAGTCCTTCTTTGAAGTGAAGCGTGTAATTTAGTCGACGTATGAATTATTTTCCCGTTGAATATTCGAGAGGTCAAATGCGCCCCCGTGAGTTGCTCAATGGAGAAACGATTGTCTAGTCAAACGAAGATACGGAATTTAATGGAAATACTAAAAAAATACATTATAGCGAGCACGAAAAGAGGATGGGGCATATGGAAGTCATGGATCGGAAGGTACACGACAATAATCGACGACATATATGGGTGAATGATGATTGCGAAGAACGCTTATACAAACAATTGATGAGAGTGATAGTGAAATGGACGGGAAGATGACGGGCAGCTAACCGGTCAAGCTTTCAAGCTTCAAGGCTTAAGGCCTTCAGCGCCAAGTTGGTTTTCCACCCTTCGCGTTTGAGTCTATGCTGGCGTTGGGATCAAATATTGCCGACAAATTGGCAGCTCCGAGTGACGAACTTGATCTCGCCTTTGAGGATCCAATCGTTAGGCTCTTAGTCAACGAAGGTCGATTTGTGCGTTTGGCAGGGCTCAATGTAGCCGAAATTAATACACGGCGTGCGGTCCCTTTGGCATTTTCCATTACTTGTGGTGAGATTTGCGGGATCAAACTTGAGCGGCGCCTACTTTTCTCGAGGCGCATGGGACCAATATTTGACCGTCTCCTTGAAGAGGCTTTGCTAGTGGAAGAATGGAGGCTCGCTTTACCTGTGGACGGAGCTCGCCTGCTGGGCGAGCCCAGCAAACGGTCCTGGTTTTTGGGTACATGCAGATTTCCATCACTTGAACCAGATGTCGAATCATCTAAGGAACCCATCCTGTTCATATTCCTGTCGGATAGTGGATACATACGGCTTTCGGTAACAGTCTCGTCATCTTCTTTGAGACTGCTCAAAGTCGACATTCTTGAATTTAACCTCAGGAATGTAGGATCCAAACGGCTTGGACGAGGCCGTCTCGAGTTCCGTGATGATGTGGACGCGAGCGGTACAGATGACTGTGTCGCGGAAAGGAAGCTCATACTGAGGCTGTCGTCGGTTTTATCCTCATCCTCCCACTCGCTTTCGGAGCCAAGAGCTGAAGGACACCTTTGCACCGGAGAAGACGACTGTTGACTGGGAGCCGAGTCCACGGCAGGACTCGCAGGCGTAATTTGAAGAGAAACAGTGGGAAGGGGTAATGTCTTATCAGCATCGTCGAGAGTTCCTTGGCCAGCTTCATCCCGCCATTGAACATTCTTTACCGCCTTCACAGTTTTCTTTTCCTCTGGTGCTCTTCGATAGGGTGCAAGGCTGGGGCGAAGTGACTTCCTCGGCGTCCTATGAGTGCGGCGAGAGGGCGATGCGGAAACGGAAAGATTGTTGTGCAATGAACGCCTGGAGGTAGACGATTTGGTTCCATGTTGGAGAATGGCAGGGCCTGAGGTAACACGGAGGCCATAACCGACTCCATAGTTTTGGAAGCTATCGAAAATGGACGACTCCTTCGTGTCTTGAACGATGTATGACTCAACGGAACGTCCGAGCAGTGTCTTGAATGTCGCGTCATTCGTTTCTTTCATGCTCTCTAGGCATGCTGCAACCCTTCTCACATTCTTAGTGGTGTCTTCGTCTGGATTTGCTTTCAGGACGTTCGCCGCCTCGCCAGCCGAGACCGTACACCTCCCCAGCATACCGACAAGTTTGACTACCAAGTCCGCCATATCTACTACCGCACTCTTCATTGTTTCGCGCTCGCTCTTGGCCCTCAACTTGTCAATGGCTGCTCTCCTATAGGAAACTTCCAGTTTCACATTCTCCGCATTGATTCCGTCAAGTTTCTCGGATTTCCTCTCAGAGACGGCGCGCATAGTTGCGTCGAACATGGCATTTGAATTGGAAGATCGCTGGAGCCGAACGTTGAGCATCGAGCCGGGCTTTACAACGTCCTCTTCTGGTTCAGCCAGAGCCCGCAACAAAGCAATCTCTGCTTGTGAAGCACTTGTCGAAGTTTCTGCGTGGAGTTGTGCAAGCCGACCCCTTATTGCTTCCAGTTTAATATTTGCGACATTTAATTTACCTGAGCAGGTCGCACCGTCGATTATTGAAGGCTCGGTCTGCTCCATCTTCTGTTGAATGTCGCTTCTAGCCCTTTCGACCTCTGCCCTGGCCTCTGCCTGTTTTCGAGCTTGGATTTCCTGCTCGCCTTTTCGCTTGCCTGTGAGTTTCTCCTTCAACTCTACGATTTCCATATTGAGGCGGTTAATTGCCTCGACGTAGCGGCCTACATGGCGGTCAACATTGACTACGTTCCTCGTCACAACCTTGGTCTTGATCTTGGTCGCCCTCTCGGCATAAATGAGGGTGTTGTGGGTGTCGTCGAAGTGGTTGGAAGTAGGCGAGATGCAAACGACCATGACAGTCTTGCAGTTGCCGCCAAGAGAAAATTTGAGGAGACGCGTTAGTTTGCTGTTCCGGTATGGGACGTGACGAACAGCTCCCCCGCTTTCACAAAGCGCATTTATGCAGTTTCCAAGAGCCAATAAGGATTTGTTGATATTGGCACCTTCTACCATGCGTTGTCCCATATTCGTAGTGGCAGCTGCTCGTTCGCTACCAGCAAGGTCGATGATGGACAAAGTCCCCATAGTCCTTTGTTCCGTCAACCCTGGTGTCCTAGGAGTTTGAGAAATATGAACCTGAAGGACGGCGTGTGATCGTGAGCTAGTCTCGTTGGCGTGGGTAGGGCTTTGAGTCCGCCTGCTATTGCCAAGAAGGACAATTTCTTTGACTTCTTCTGCTGTTCGTGGTTTAAGTTCAGTCAGTCCAACAACCTTGACTGTTTTGTCTTCGCGTATAGATAAACCTCCACGAGGAACATGAGAACCAGGTTCAACAAGGAGATCACGAATCTCTTCGTTGTAGATCTCCAAGAAGGTAACCGTAACTTCTACATCCCAATCGTCTCTTCTATCATCAATTCGTTGAAAAAGGTCCGCCATAGTCAAGTAGATGATGCCAGGGTCAGATTCTGCTCCACTGATTGTGTGCGTCTTGCCACAACCGGTCGCCTAAAAAAGTTGAACGGCGTTTTAGGAACAAACGAACTACGCAAGGTATCAACTTACACCGTAAGCAAAAACCGTTGCGTTGAAACCTTCAAGCAAGCCTTGCAATAGCGGTTGAGCCGTCATTTCGTACACATCTCGTTGCCGTGCGTCACGACCGAATACACGATCAAACATGAACCGCCTATCCTTATATCGTTTGGTCCCAGGTGGCAAAAATCCACGCTCCATGAATGCCCTTGTTTTGTCCTTCTCGTCTGGGTCAAAGGTGAGAATGCGGTCATCAACGACTTGAACGATATCTCGAAGGAAAGACGTGTTTGCAACTTTCGCTGGGGTGGAGAGTGCACCATCTCCCCTAAATGTCACATCATAGCATTGGTCTGGAAGGCGGGCTGCCTCCCATGCTGTTGGAGGTCTCACTCGCACTGTGCAGCAATTTGGTCAACCGGAGGATGAGACGAAAGTGAAAAACTGAGCAGCACCTGCGACCGTGATAGACCCAGCTGCAACCATAATTCAAATTTAATAGGTGTAAAATAGGTGCTGATAGCGACGACGTTGATAAAATGAAGATCCGTCGACAGTGGTGAGCAAAGGAATTTTGGAGACTAGTCAATTCCGGAAAACCGAACCATTAGCGCGTTCCTGTCACGTGATCGCGAATTCTCGGGTTCACTGTAAATTGTTACATAATGGCTCTATGGTTCTCCGCTTCTGTGACAAAAGTACTATGCATAAGACTCGTTTTCTGCCATGCGTGGTGGCCCGCTCCCACTGCCCGAATTGTAATCTTAGCGTTACCCGATGAATCTTATCTCTTACTTATTTCGGACATCGATGTAGAATAATCGAAATTCCTTCCCATGTCTGTCACAATCCGATCGCCTGCAGATTTTCATGTACATCTACGCCAGGGACTCATATCTGAGTTAATTGTACCCCATGTTCGAAAAGGTGGCTTCGACTTGGCCTATGTGATGGTAAGGTTCACCAACTACCAAGTCCAATTTTCAGACTAAACATCATTTAAGCCTAACCTCACGCCGCCTATCACGAATACTGAGCAAGCTCTCCAGTACAAGGCTCAACTTGAAAGAATCGATCCCAATGTTGAATACCTGATGACACTATACCTTTCCCCGGATCTCACGCCTGACGAGATCAGAAGAGCCAACGAAGCGGGTATAGTTGGTATGTCCATATCAGCATTCATAGACGACAAAAATGCTGATGGTTTGGAGTGATCAGGCGTAAAATCGTATCCCAGAGGCGTAACTACTAATTCAGACGGAGGGATCGAGTCATATGAAACCTACTATCCCATTTTTGAAGCTATGCAAGAAGTTGACATGGTCCTCAACTTGCATGGAGAGGTTCCATCTGACGCTTCAGCAGTAAATCCATCAATTATGGATACTAGGGACGAACTAACTATTCCGCTAGAATGTTCATGTTCTCAACGCTGAAGAAAGGTTCCTACCTCATTTGTTCAAAATTCACGAGGGATTTCCCCGTCTGCGCATTGTCTTAGAGCACGCAACAACACGAGCAGCAATAGAAGCAGTAAAAAAATGTGGTCCGACAGTTGCTTGCACAATTACAGCACATCATCTTGCTTTAATCGTTGACGACTGGGCCGGCCAATCATGGCACTTCTGCAAACCTGTGGCTAAATTTCCTGATGATCGTCGTGCCCTGCAAGAGATCGTGAAGCAAGGTCAGCTTCATAAAGTATTCAGACAATAGTAAAGTTCACGGATAATTACGAAGGCCATCCAAGGTTCTTCCTTGGGTCTGATTCAGCCCCACATCCGCCTCAAGCGAAGTCGACGAGCACACCAACACATGCATGTGCTGCTGGCATATATACTTCTCCCATCCTTCTTCCCCTTACCGCACATCTTCTTGAATCGTTTGACGCTTTGGACAATCTGGAAGCATTTGTTAGCACGAATGGCAGGGCATTTTATAAGCGCCCAGTTGGAATAACAGGTAGAACATTGAATCTGCAAAAGGTGGAGTATGGTGGGTTGGTTGAAGAAAAGTACGAGTTGGGAGATGGCAGTTTGATCCCATTCTGGGCTGGGAAAAGAATTGATTGGGAAATTCTGTAATACACCAATCCATCAGTTGGAATATTAAAAAAATTTACGAATTTTTGCGAGAAGGTCTGCTAAAGCTTATACACCTGATCAGAAGTATATCCAAGTCTTCCTAAGATACCAGCTGTGGGTCCCTGCGACAAATTGCGCCCATATGGGCCGGCGATTGCGCCTATCATTCTGGAACAGATGTCAGTATCTGACAGTAAATTCATTTAGCAAAAAAGCATACGGTTCGGGTCCACAAACAAGAAACATTATCCTCTTCGTGGAAATGTCATCTTTAGCTGGTGTTTCTGAAAACATACATTTCCACCAAGATACGGCCTCTTCCCCATTTATGCACCTCCTCAATGATTTTTCATTTATTCTTCCGACATTAAGGCTCGGTGTGGACGCGACTGCCTTTGTGCCGTTGTCTTCATCTACAAAAACGTGGAATCTGAACCTTTCCGGGTGTTCTTGTGCGAAAGCAGTTAATGGGTCTACTAACTCCGAAGGAGGAAGTTCTCCCGGTGTTCGAGAGCAATGTATTAAAGTGAATTTTGTTTTCGAGTTGGGTGGAAGTTTCTTAATCTTCGTGTTAAATAATTGTATAAAAGGTGTAATGCCAGTGCCTCCCGAAATCTACAAGAGATCTGGATATCAGAACAGAGGAATCGGGTTGGATTACTCACCATTACCACCTCGTCCCATGTGTCTTCCTTCCATTGCCATGTTGTCAGAGGGCCACGTAGTTCAACCTTTTCGCCTTGTTTTTTGGAGTGTATCCACCGACCAACCTCGCCATGAGGGTATTTCTTGATCCAAAATCGTATTCGTCCGTCTTCGCTAACCCCGTACAGTGGAGTATATGGTCGTTCCACTTGAATGTCATCATCCTTGATAAATACGGACCATATTGGAGTAAACGTTTGGTTCCTTTCCGGAAGAAAGTTCGCAGGAACGGTTAGCTCAATGAGCTTGGTGCTTGGAGATGAATCTTCGGAAGATATCAATGATACTGAAGAAAAGCGCCAGGGAGACAAAAGGGGGGTTTCCCTCTTCTTAGGTACTTTTGGGTCGTCAAGAAAGAAGTAAACAGAGCAACCGACAGCAAAAGCGACGACAATACTGATGAAACGCTTCTCGGGTGGTATGTCGCGTTCCACGGTGTGCTTTTGGGTAGTATATCTCGATGACAATACAAAATGCGTTTGAGGTCGCGTCAGTGTCTGCCTTAAATATAAGGGAGACCTAAATGAGAGTGTTAGGCGCCTCAACATCGCAGTGCCCTTAGTAGAGCCAGAAAAGGCGGGCCGCAAATGAAAACAACAACAAACATATTTATATAACTTCCATTTTCCTAAAGTTGTTTATTATGTCTCCGTCTAGGCGAAGCAGGCCAACTTGAAGTTGCCCGCCAAATTTATTAGTGCCCCATATTTCTCAAACGCCCTTGACGGGCGCTTGGAGGCTTCTACTTGTCTCTTTCTTTGTGCTGTTAAGGACATTTCTATCCAACAACGACTATCTTTTTATTTCAATGGCGTCTTTTTGGCAATGCCAAGACTATCCAACTAATACATCTTTTGGAATCTACGCATCTCCTTCTCTAGATAATATGGCTCCCACTCCATTAATACTACCTTGCGACTGGTTAGAATCAGGAGGCAGCTGCTCTTCAGCCAACGACTTCCAATCTAATCATCTGGACCTAACGGCTACTCATCTACCTTCTGGTTCTCTATCTCTCGCTGGCCTGGGTATTAGAAATGCGACTTTGGCGGACAATATGCAGTCTGACGATTGTTCTCTTCCTGATGTTGCTGGCAACTCTGTCGACGATCGTACTCTTCAAGTTGATACCGAAGATCTTCACGGCGAGTTCGAAGCGTTCTCGCCATATCTGCCCCACGATGTCTTCGCATCTTGTGATACCTGGATGCAACCGTGTAGTTCTTCTGAGGGCAATTTGGGCTTTAGTTCTTCCTGGTCCTTCTCTTCGGTCTTGAAGGCCGCGGAACTTGCATCTAGTCATACTTTGCAACCCGACTCGTCTTTTTCTACAGGTCCCGACTCTGAAGTCAGTTCGTCTACAAACTGTACGGACACTGAAGCGCGTGACTTTTCGCTGTCTTTTGAAGAACTTTCTGCCACCACTGGACTTTCGGTAGCTGACTTCGCGGCTCAAATTTCGGCGACAGCCGAAGCTACACTCAGGACCATGACTGCTCATGGACTTACTGCGGAGAAATTGGACTGCAGAGAGGCTCATGATCCATTTATGTTTCAAAGCAATTTGGGCGATAACAATCCGAGGTGGTTTACCCGTGATTTATTTTTGCCGGGTGGAGATACCGACCTACGCAACGTTACACCACCCTGGCCTTGTGCTGGTGTTAATCCTGCTGATATACTTCCTTCACAATCACCTCTGCCTGAGGTCTCAGTCCACTCTCCTGGTCTAGGGGTGCTTGGTCAACCCTTTCCCGACATCTTTGCTGGGGAATCAGCTGCCAATAGCTTGTCGGATGTGCTCCCTAATTTTCAACCCCTTTTGCTGCACATGGATAAAATAGCCTCATTTGAATCAGAACTCGGATATCCATTTTCTAACCTGACTCCTCGTCTCCAAGAAGATTCTCGTCAATTGAGCGATGACGAACACTCTCTATTTCAGAGTCCGTCCAGCTCTGAATATTCGCCGTCGATGCGTCCTGCTGAGCAGAAAAGAATCATAGGGCCACGAAACGACAGGCGTAGAGTTCCTCGCAACAGAGTGCAGGATGACCCAATCACTCGATCTCCGGAGCCATCGAGCCATTGCGACCAGATTGAGCTACCCCTTAATCTCGGGACTCCAGTTTTCGATGCTCATAGAGGGGTTGATATTGAAGTCCTCAAGGCAAAAGCTGAGAGGTACCGACTCAGAAACCAAGGGCGTGACTATGACAAGCGCTGGCTGATTTCTTTCGCCGGGAAACTTTCGCCTAAAGGAGAGCTCGTAGATGAATTCCGCTGCTATGTTACCGGGTGCAAACAGACGAACAAGAGGCGTGATCATATCTTGATCCATGTCGGCGCCCATTTAGACCAAAGGCCCTTTAAGTGCATGCATTGGTGAGTTGAATATGGTTTTTAAAGAATAATTTTGACTTTCACCTTCGCAGTTCGTCACGCTTTCTACGGAAGAACGAGTGTAAACGCCACGAATTGAGTCACACAGGTCTTCGGCCGTATTCGTGCCACCTCTGCCCGTATCCCTCGACAACTTTCGTTCGTCAAGATCTCCTCAAACGTCACATGAAGAGAACGCACCGCGTGCAACTCAAAGCAGACAAAGAAAATGAAACACCGCACCGCCCGAAGAAAAGGATAAGGTGCTGAAGGAGAGCTTTTATATTTCAGATTGTTCATTAGTGAATTTATGTCCACGAGGGTATTTACTAGGAATTGTGGCGCATGATGCAGCAATTAATCCAATGATATCTTGCAGATGAAACGTATAGTAAGTATATGCAGTGTATATGCAACGAAAGCAGAATCGTATCAGGAATGTCGTGAACAGAAGCATGGATAGCGTAAAAAAAATAAACATAATTAATTCTTGAATGAGAATCATGGCCGCCAGACGGGAGTATTCGGACTACTTGGCAGCTTGCTACGATGAGGTTTGGAAGGGGTGGCTGGTCGGAGCAATGAAATGTCGGGTTCTGCTCGCCGAATAAATTGTATCGGGGTTAGAGGAGACCCCTTGGTGGAAGGTGAAGACTTGAACGAACGGGGACTTTGTCCACCAGGAGTCATCAACAAAAAAGTGGGCACAAATGGTACAGTCGGCTCTGGTGTTCGGGGCGCCCGCGGTGGAGTACCGTCTTCCGGTCTTTCTAACAGAGTGGCAGAACTGATCCACTTCACTTCCTGACCTCCTGCTCGAGGCGGCGATTCAGGTAAAATTCTGAAACTGTCAGCGAAGTGATTTTTTATGAATCTAGAAGAAAAGATTGTTAGTAAATCCCAAAAAACAGACTGATAATGACCTGACTTTGATAATTCAGCCCAACCGCCCCCAACTCGAACCATAACTGTTTGCGAACGCAGAATGCGACAGAAGCACAGCCTTGGATCTTCATTACCAATCCAATACTTGCCACTCTGATCACGCCAGCTTTCAGTGATACCTTCGACATTGATACCCACAGGAAGCTTGTTGACAACATCACCGACTGCAATGTCGAGCTTGCTCTTTGGGTCAGCGACATATTTTTTTCTAGGGGGTGGTTGAAATGTTTTCTTTTGGGGTGTGATATTTCGCTGAATAATGGATGATAGAGAATTCCTTGGTGCCCTGGCCCAAGTAGAGGTGTTAACGGATGAACGAGAAGGTGCTCGAGTTGCGCGACTGAATGACCTGGCCTGCGGGTTCGTCGAAAGTTCGGACATCGTGGGCGAGTTGCTTCGCCCTTTCTGAATGTCAGTTCTGATTCGAGCAGCAGGTGCTAGAGTCGGTGTGCGCGGAGTAGAAGTGGAATTAGACAGACTAGTTGTACGTTGCCTGGAGTTAAATGTTGATCCGTGCAGCGAATTATGCGATGGACCGGACACAGAGCGGTTGGTGGTTGTGGCCACCGACAATCGACTTGTAGAACGACCGGACGCTTCCCTTGAACCTGACACTGCACGCCGCGAAATACTTTGAAGCGGTGGGGCAAGCGTTTTGGGGCGAGATGGGAGAATGACAGATGAAACAGAGAGATTGGAATAAGATCCTGCTTTCCTTGACCTTGCATGGGTCTGAACAGTCTGTCGATCAGATGCAGTGCTGTTACGACCGGAACTGCGACCACTGGCCACGCTCGGAGAACGAGATTTCCTGCCTACTAAATGCTCGACAGCCATTTCGTTTAGTTCGCTCCAGGTTTGTTGTATCCTGTCATGTTCAGCAGTTGCTCGAGGGTCGGATGCCACAATCTTCAGTTTTAAAGCCATCTCATCCACGGTTTGCTTCGTAAAACCTAATCTTGCTGACAATTGTTCTTCCGGAGGAGCACCTGGCCGGGTTTTATGCGAAGATACTAGAACGCCTAGGGGTGGAGCGGGATAACTATCGATGTGTTCAAGCAAATCACTTAAAGCACCATCACAAGCTTGAACAGATTTCTGCAAATCCACCAACTTCTGCAATTCTTTCAACATCGCAGAAGATTCTGTTGCTTCAGTCCTAAAAGATTGGAGTTCGGCATCTATAAGAGCATCCTCAACCCTGGACGGCAAATTTTGCGCATCATGGAATATAGACTCCGAGTCACGAATCATTGATTCTAGTTGTTCCTCAGTTGGAAGATCTGTCGTTGACTTGGTCGGTTGGAACGTCTCGTTTATGCAGGTCGATCTCAAACGCCTCCGTAGTTGTATAACTTGTGATTGAAGCTCCACCAAATCCTGTGATAATGGTACTCGGGAACCAGATGGTGTCCGCAGCACAACGAAAACATCTTCTAAAGATACAGTCAGAATTTAAAAATAGTATTCCTAAAGAGCATTGCTTGCCTGTATCCTGGTGTGCTGGAGCCAGCCTCGTTTCTCCCACTCTGCTCTTTTTACCTTTTTTTTCCAACCTCTCATTTTCTTCTTGCTTTAGCCTCGCAAGCTCTCTTTGTTCCCTTTCCAAACTCTTTTTTTCCTCTTCCTCTAACCTCCCTTTTTCAGTCTTCTCCATCTCGGCCTGGCGTTGTGCCAGTTTGTCCATTTCCACCTTTTGTTTTTCAGCTAACTCCTTTGCAATTCTCTCATTGTTGGCATGCATCCTGCGTTCCTCTTCCAGTTTCTCTTCAGCTAAACGCAGTCTCTCAAACATCAGCTGCCGTTCTTCATCTCTAAGAACCTTTTCCGCCTCCTCCCTTTCCAGTCTTTCCAGTTCGGATTGAGTTCGAGCAATTTCCGCTTGTTTGTCTTCTTCTTGACGACGAATCCGTTCTGCTTCGGCTGTCTCCCTTTCCAATCGTTGCTTTTCAGCTAACTCAGCTTCTATAAGCTGGCGCTCCTGTTCCCGACGCTCTTCCTCAACGAGTTTTTTTTCCAACCGTTGTAGATGCTGTTGTTCGCTGAACCTCTCCATCTCAAGCCGTAACCTTTCGACTTCTTCAACAACACGACGTTCCTCTTCCTCTTTTTTTTTCAATTCTTCTGCAGACTTAAACTCTTCCTGATACCGATGCTCGTCCTCCAAAGCATGTCGCACCTCGTGCTTGAGAACCTCTATTTGATCATCCCAGGAGTTAAGACGTAGTTCGGCGTCATCAGTGGCATTGATACGGGATTGATAAAGGTTTTCACGAACAAAAGAGGGCAGAGGTCGTGACATTTCGTCCATTCGACGTAGCAATTCTCTGATAGGAGACAATGAGCGCGCAATGCTGGAGCGTCTTGTTCTTGAGGTGTCCAGTACATCCAACACTGTCTTGAGACGATCGATGGTTTCAGGAGAGTGACGCTTCAAGTTGGTGAAGGATTCATTGAGAGTAGAAAACTCCTGAACGAGACTGTTGATATCATGCAGCGTTGAAGATAAGACACCATCAACCCGTTTCGCCAATCTAGCCAAACCGAGATGCGTCACAGCCTGTTGTAAACTTTCCAGATTGCCGTTGATTCGTATTGCATAGGAGTTAGAATCTGCCCTCACTGCGGCATCTACAGAGGCAAAGTCAAACGAAAACTCGCTCCAGATATCCACAGGTCCGTTCGGGTCATTGAGCATAGGCGAGATCGGGGACATGAGTGAACTGCGCTTGCTCATACGCGAATGACGAGCAATGAATGGAATACAGCTAGAAAGATCATCGACGAAAGCAGTGACGTCTTTCTGAATGGATTCAAAATCTTCCATGCGAAACTCCATGGTGTCGTTGGCGGTATCATCTGAGTACGGCCTGAGGACAATGCTAATTAGAACTGAGCATTGAATCTTGGCGTCCTCGATTTGTACAGATAATTTATGAAAGCTGTCTTGAACAGAATTCATGGCCGCCGTTTGATCCTTGATAGATCCGAGCAAACGTAACATCTGGTGACTGGAGTCGACTGAGACCTGGAGATCTGAAAATCTTCGTCTCAGAACAGTTTGCACCTGAGGTTCCAAAACAACCGAAAGCCCGTCCAACGGTCCACCGATATCTGTGTGCAAACTAGAGCTTAACCTCGCGAGCTGCTCTTCCAAACCAAGGGACATTGGATGGGGAATATGAAGCTCCGATAAAGGGCTCTCTGGTGTCGGAGGCATGCCCTCATCCCCTGATTCTTGGTACCAACGATGCCGTTCCATAGCTCGCACAGTCTCTACTCTGATGGCCCTGAGAAGGGCGAGCTTTGAATCGATGCCAGTAGCAATTTTTTTTGACTCTCGTAATCTCATCGCTCGCTGCGATACAGAATCTCGAAGACGGATAACTTCGTCTCGAAGCACAGATAATTCTCTGAAACTGGAGGCTGCGTTCTCTTTGAATTGTTGGTCGATCCCAGGGAGATCCAAACCCAGAAGTGCAGAAGATGTAGACCTTAAAAGTTCGTCCGCTCCATCGACCGCCGCCTTGGTTTCCTCGAGCAATGACGGTAAAAGGGCAAGGAAGACATTATGTGCCATAGGTTCCAACGAATATTCAGAGGTGAGGCTGGGTGGAGATCCGTCGCCGTCGCCGCCAGGAATGCCCTCACAATATTTCTTGTCGATTGCAATCAAAGACGTCATTAGTTCATTCGCCGATTGTACAGTGATTTCAACGCGCTTGACAGCTTCGTATCGTGATCGATACACCTTAGCAGAGTTGCCAACTTTCCGAGCCAGCTCATTAGCAGCAGAAATGTCGGTAGAGAGCCTCTGAACCAAAGAATCGTTATCTTCTTTCTGATCGGGGAGGAGGATATGCTCGGGACGGGGAAACAGGCTAGCTGAAGATGCTGGGTCGCCTCGTACTGCCAGGCGCTTGAGAATAGTGTCTATGCGGGAAATGAACGATGTGCTCTGACGAGCTGTAGGATGATACATTTGCGCTATCTCGATCTCTTCCAGGAGATTTGAAGCAGAAACGTAGTCCTTCGTAGTCTCGACGTAAATTTCATCGGCCCTGGATCGATTGCTTCAATAAATCGTTTGAACAATGAATTGAAATGATTACTTTCTCCACTGCATAACCAAGCTCATTGTAAATTTACCAATGGCTTCCAACTCGTTGATACATTTCTCCTCCAACCGATCTTGTTCGTCGAGCAACTCATCGGGAACTGGCTGGCGACTGTGGTCGATCAGCCTGTCTAGGGCTTTACCAGCAGCATTCACCGTTCCGTGCTTCAGGCTTGTCACTCGTCCAGAGAACTGAGCAGCATCACGGGATAATAGCTCCGATAATTTAAATCTTGCGCTCCTCGAAAATGCGGAAGCATTGACGACACTGTCGGACGACCCTGTTGAAGCAAGAGAGGCAACCGAGCCTCGACGATGTAGGCTACTAGACGGATCCTCGTTTTTGGGAGAGATATCGTATATTGCAGGACTCCAGCGTGCTCGACTCACGGCGAAGGCATGAAGGTCTTCTATGACTTGACGGCGTTCCCTCCACCCGGCTCGTCGGTTCTCCTCCCATGTTAGCCTAACATTCATCATCTCCAGGTTGTCCGAGCGGTCGCGTAGTAAATGCAGTAGTTTGTCCAGTTCGTATATAGTCGTAAGAGTGAGTTCAATCAAGTCGGTGTCCGCAGGTGAAAGGTTTCGTTGTGTCGCAGCTTGCAAAAGCAATTGTCATTTGCAGTCATTAACTAACACAGAATATAGACATACCTTTTGTCAATTGCCTCAGTTTCTTTAGTTCACCAGTGTCAAAAATCTCAATTTCCTTCTCGATTACATCATGTTCAGCTACCATTGCCTGAAGTTCTGCGCGAGTTGGTAGTCCAGGGACTTCTTCCACAGAATCGCGGATAAAATCCAAGCCATGAAATACGTCAATTGGCGGCAAAGATTCTAAGAACTGCGAACATGAGCCAAAAGCTGATACATCAATGTGTATAAAGGACCAATACCCTAATTTTCTCTTCTATCCATGCCTTCCGCTCACTGAATGTCTGCAGCTCAATAACTTCATGTGACTCTAAAGACTGGTCCTTCCGTTCCACAGGAATTGACCCATTGACCTCTTGAGTATCTTTGGAAAACATAGGTAGTTGTGGGGCTAGTTCGTCAACCCCAGTTTCTGCAACGGGCTCTGCCATAGCTCACGAGAAGTAGATAGTGATAAACTGGAAACAAGATAAGGGGCTGCACTCGGCATACCCTGTGTGATAAAGATTGGCAGCAGTCAAGCGTGCATTCTGGCAATGAGGCGTTTGCCAGGGAATTGGAGGAGAGCGCGTGAGAACGGAAATTGGTAACAAACAAAATATACATTTCTGGTAAGTAATACAATAAATGCTACACAAACGTTAAGTTCTGGGACCAAAATGAGAGCCACAATAAGCTAGAAGAATGACCAGGGTTTCAGGTTTCGTACCTGTACTAGTACCTGTTGTCTTCCACCTGCTGATGACTGTCGATGCATTGCATACGACGAGCAAGGAGTCTCAGCCGCTCAATTCCAAGGCGGTCTGTATGTTGTGTCAAATTCATACCGAAGTCAAGTTCGACTTCCTGCATGAACGCGGCTATGTCTGCCAGTGATGTCCCAAGCGCATGAAGCGAAGCAGCGTGTACCCTGAGCGTAAGATTATTCAAGGAGGCAAAGAAATCAAAGGTGGCACACCTTGCATTCTGCGTCTCTTCCAACAGTTTCTTTAGATCAGCATTGATAGCTTGGTCTGATTGCCGACGCTCAGCCTTTTGCTGCGAGACCTCCCTCCTCAGCGCTGCCGTTACCTCCATTGTATCGCTGGATAAATTCTGGATTCGTTTCACCTCGCTCTTCATAATATTATGCGTATCCGATGTCAAACCCAATGCATTCTGCAAGACAATCGTCTTTCGCTCCAGTTTCACCACCATTCGACGTAGTTTATTTATCTGCCTTCGTGCAACAAGGTATGGTAGAAGGCCTATCGGGAACAGAAATGCAGAGATCAAAGCGGCATGTGTAATGGCGGGGTACCGGCGCAAAAATCCTTCAGAATTAGGTGTAAAGATGGGCTCCTCTTGTTGATCTTGCATGGATTGCAGGAAATCGTGTTTGAAAACACAGTAGACATCGGAGTTTCTATCTTATCTCGATCGGTACTTTAGGCCCGTGGGAAAGAGCATCTTTATTCTATTTGATCTAATGGTACATTATGGTATTTGTAGGGTATCAGAAACATGCTATAATGCGGTGCATACACCTAACACAAGGCGAGGGAGAAGGAAGAACAAATATAACCACCAAAACCATAAAAAATAGACAGGTCGTAGATTGACACTCAGCTGAGAAAGAATTTCCACCACTTCCGCGATTTCTTCGCTGAAGCTTGTTGTGTGCTACTCGTAGCTCTCGCGTTGGCCGTTTTCGCAAGTTTGCGTAGTTGGCCAGGTTTATGAGTAGTAGTGATAGGCTTGGGTTTTTTGGGGAGTCTTAAAAACGTTAAGTCAACGGAACATGGCCAAAACTAAAGGTGCTCACTCATCTACCATAACAATATACTCCTTTGGTGTTCTAAGAGACTCCGTAATGGCATTGATATCGGCTCGATATTTTTGTCGCGCGCTATCTGGAACATTAATCTTTTGTCTCCATATTGCAACGCTATTTCCACTCTGAGAAGGAAGGAATACAAAAACCATAGCAAACCGAGCGGGGTCATAGAAGGCGACAGATTCCTGCAGTGTCTTGTCCATTGTCCCCTGGAGTTGATCGAAAGTCAAGAAATCAAAAGCGGGTTCGTAAGGGTGCTGCCTCATTCTGAAATCAGCATTCACAAAAAGGCCGCCTCTTTCTCGGACTTCCAGAAATTTTTTTAACTACAGGACAGGAATGGCGGTTCTGAGCAGATAGATTTCATGAGAAGAAAAAAGCTTACTCCATAAGTACCCAAATTAAATGACATTTTTTGTACCCAAGCAAACATGTCTGCGACCCTCTTATCCTTGTCTTGAGAAAATAGCCAATGGATCCTCTCCCTCGCAAAGCGGGAATTCCCAAAAAACGCATGAGACACGAAGGCAAGACCAGCACCCATTGACTCAACGAAGCGCACATTAGAAGTATCGTTGATAAGTGTCGTGGTGAGGCCATACTGCTGCTGTGCTGCCATCGATTTCGACGGAACGCTGCGTGGGCTTCCGCCCCAAAGTTCCGAAGCCTTGGGCGAAAACCGGACTCGTCGCTGGTTGTCTCCCTCTTCATCCATTTCTGAGCCCCAACCTTCATCCTGTGCTTCCCAATAGACCTTATTACTTTGATTTGCGGCAGCAGTTGTCGAAGCTCTCATCGCCTTATTAACATCCTTGGGTCCAAGAACATGTTGGCGTCCTTGGTTATTTGCTTTCGGAATCTGGTTTCGAGGAATATTATTGAGCAAAGAGTTTAAAATTTGGGAATGCTGCTGAGGAGACAGGACATTCCTGGTCCCATCGGCAGCGTCAGCTGTGGAATGTACCTTCGTGTCCCAGTCATTTTTCGAAGATGGTCCCCAACCTGCTCCGCCGCCACTGTTGGTTGCACTCAAAGTATCCCCAGTTTGATGCCAGTCAGATGAGTTTCGCTTTTGAGCAATGTTGGAATCCCCCCATGCCGGGCCTTTATCCTGACCAAATCCTTGCTCTCCCAATCCCGTTTCTTCATTCTGACCCCAACCCGCTTTTTCCTGGCCCCAACCCGGTCCTTGTTCTTGGCCCCAGCCGGAACCTTTATCTTGGGCCCAGTCCGTCCCTTTATCCTGAGTCCGACCCGTTCCTTTATCTCTAGCTCGCCTCAGCCCTCTATCTTGGCCCCGCGCCGACGCACCTTTGTCCTGGTCCCATCCTGACGAAGCGATATAATTGTCCCCACCACCAGCCCAATTATTACCCGTCTGAGTCCATTCGTCATTCACTTGCTGGCCCCACTCAGCAGCAGGTTTCCCTTCATTGCCCAATCCACCCTGGTCTTTGCCATTGTTCCAAGCGGTATTGTCTTTCCGCTTTCGACTTCGCTTTGGACGACTTCTTTCGTGATTCGAGGGCGGAAGCTGGCCCCATGCACCTCCCCAGGATTCTGCACCATGGCCAACAATGTTCACAGTGTTTTCGTCTTCCTGGCTCTCCATCTCACTTCCTTGGGATTCCACCCAGCCTTCTTTGCCCCAACCCTGCCAGCTCTGATGTTGCCCGAACCCAGAATGTTGTTGGCTAAAGCGCGAGGGATATCCCCCATGAAAATGAGGCTTTCTATGTGACGGTTGTTGCGAGGTCGATTGCATTTGAGGGTGTGGTTGCTGTGGATGCCATGTCTCCACTGGTTGAGTCCACGCTGAAGTGCCTTTTGATACAAGATGCTTATTACTCCAGGCGTTACCACCTGTGTGTATCCAGCTTGGATCTGGCAGGATACGGGCTGGTGGTTTCCCGTTAGGCGTGAAAGGTTTCGGATATGTCCATGTTCTTTTGCCATTAGCCGGTGTTTGGGACTGGGCGGTTGACTGCTCTCTACCTCGACTTCGATGATGAGTTGCTTCCATTGCTGCTGCTGCAGCGGAGGCAGAAGATACCGGTTTCTGACTCGCAGCTATGTGCACGGCATGTGGACCCCTTATAGGATCCAGCGGTGCCGAATGTTGGGGATCGACGGAATGACGTCGACTTTCTTCCATCTTGCGTGCTGCTTCGCTCGCGCTGGTTGTTTTCCCGCGTTTTTTCAGGTCATGCTGCGCGGCTGTCGCTGCCTCTGCAATAGAGATAGGAAGTGGTGGTGCGGGTGAATCCATGCTTGAGGGCGCAGCAGTCGGGGTGCGGCTCTGCACTGGGACCTCTCCCCAGTTCTGTTGAGGCATTTCAGAATCACGTCGGTTGTTCCAGTCCGAAAATCCGTCGTTACTCTCTCCGATATCCGACAGATGAGACCCATTTTGAGTGTATTGGGCAGGTTGCTCAGGAATAGTAGGTAGTCCACCAGGCGCATGATGGGGCGGCTGAAGTAGACTTTCTCCTTGGTCCCAGTTGTCGTCAGATGCATGTTGTTCTTCAATTCCAACATTAGTTGCCCACGTATTTTGGACGGTGCTCTTTCCCCAATCAGTGCCTCCCTTGGCTTCCCAGTTTCCTGCTCCCCACGCGTTTTCTTGTTGTCCCCGTTCTACAATGGATGCAACCTGCTGTGTTGGTCCTACATCAAAGAACATGACACATTATTTGCGAAAAGATTGGTATGGCAACAATATACCTGTAGCCATTGCAGGCACGTTGACGGGTGCTGCTAAATCTGTATCTGGGACAATTTGACCCGCAGCAACCTTTTCCTCTTGTTTCTGCTTCCCTTTCACCTTCTTTGCCATGTTTTCCTTCTTTGCCATGTTTTCGGCTATTAGAGTCTAATACACAACTGCTTTTGGGTGTCTGGCAGGTTCAAATACTTCTCCCAGCCACAATGGACAATACAGTTTGTCTTTCCAATAGATAAGACCCGAACACTTCTAGGTTACGAAGACTTAAAGGTCGAGGCGAGGCCGTGCACACAGCAGGAATACACGAGGCTTCCGACATCCGCCAGCCTCATCGCAATCGTCGTTCGGAAGGATGTCACATCACACTGTCACAGCAAGTTTAACGGTTTACAAGTTTAAAATCTGCTTCAGTATTGTTGGAAATAGCCCTTCAAGATCATTTATGTAATGTTATCGCACAATACTCTGGTGATGGCTTGTCTGAAGCTTTCTATTTCTCTGATGGCTTTATTTCTGGGCATGCTGGTTCTCTTGATGAACCCTCCTTAGACTCTATCTCAACTTGAAGCACGGTCTGTGACGAGAAGGCTCAGATTAACTTTAAGTCTTCTGTGCTTCTTCAAAATGTCGTCTTTCTTCTGGAACTGGATCTTCACTATTTCATCCGACCTAGCTTATGCAAAGTCAGTTCTGACTACGTGGTTTTTGCTAGGAGAGCCCAAGAGAAGGTCTTATCGTGCGTGTTTTCTTTCTTACATCAGTCATGGTATTTAACTCTACTTTGCAGACAGAAGCCTTTAATAGCGAAAAAATCCATAGCTTTCGCAGTCATTGAAAGTGTTATCTTTGTAGCTGTCGTCTCGGGGCCCATCATATTCCAAACTGCCTATCAGCCCACAGAATACGATGGACCAATTCAGGCAAACCGTTCTCCAGACGTCGTTGAACGGGCTATCATCAAGCACCAATTCACCCAGTTGTACCACAGCCTCAAATACCCACTTTAGCGCGAACAGTGTACGAAGGCGATAAAACGCAACTGTAGACGATATTCGTTATCCAAGGTCTCTCACGCTCTTTCGTGTGGTCGTCGAAAGCATTGGTTGATAAGAGGAGCTCAAATGCGGCATCCTTGAAGGATTCGGACTCATCCATAGCCGCGTTCACCAGGCCAGCAAACGTTGTCAGTGCGAAGATCAGCCATAAAGCTGTTTATTGGTAGGCCATAACAAAGTCGCAATCGACCTCTGTAAGGCCTAGAGTGCGACATGCTCCACCTCCTCTGAACCTTGGCACCAACATGCCTCTGCTTCATTCCGCGTCCCAGGAACGGATACCAACTCCAACTTTAACGACTCATGTAGTAAGATGGTCGCATAGTTAGAACGGCGATAAAATGGTTGTATTCTGATTTTTATGGAAAACAAGTGCCTCAACATACAGTTTCACCATCATGGCAAAACTTGAGGCAATGTTCGAAAAAATGATCTGTACCAATAGCTCTGAATCTATGGGCCGCCATATTTAACTTCGCCGGGCCCGTACTCTGGGCTTTTACGCATTGTCAATGGTGATCCATTCCGTCCAAGGCAATAAGTCGATTACCTGATAAATAATTCGCTAGAATAGCCACTGACGCTGACTATTGCCAATGCGGTAAGACTCCAACAGTTCCGGCTATGTGATTCTCCAAGATTTCACTCACTCCCTTTCCAGGACAAGTCGTCGTTTCGTATACCTATTCAACATCTACATTATCCGGAGTCTATTTAGTGCTGTAATTCGGGCGAAATGAGGTATATCACCGGGTAAACAGTGTCACGAAAGCTAGGCGAAAGGCATAGTATCACAGGTTCTTGAGAACGGCCTCAACAACCTCTTTTGTTGTACTTCTACCACTCAGATCAGGTGTGAGCACCTTGCCCTCTCTGATGACCTGGTCCACAGCAATATCTAGTCTATCCGCACCCTTTGTGTAACCCAGACGACGAAGCATTAGAGCGGCTGATCTAATGGAAGCTAATGGGTTGGCAATACCCTTCCCTGCGATATCAGGAGCTGATCCGTGTACCCTAAGGAACACAATCAGAAACAATACCATAATTCAGTTGCTAATACACGAACGGTTCTCCCATCACAAAGTTGTCACCGGCATTGATGGATGGGATCAAGCCTAACGAACCAACAAGTGCAGCAGCGGCATCACTAACGCGGAAAATCAACGCATGAAAGATGGGTCGGAGGGAATTACACATACGAGATGATATCGCCGTAGAGGTTAGGTGCCACCATCACATCGTAAATCCTACAGCCATGTTCTTGGTCAAATTAATGTGCAAAACACGGAAGAAGCGCACTGAGGCTCCCGGAACAATCTGGAAATAAAGAGTCGGTATTGCTATCGCACGAAATGTTTGGCAAATTGAGCATACCGATAGACCGCGCTATCTACAAGCTGTTCTGCGATCTCCACTTCGTCGTATTTCCCGTCATTTTCGGGAAGCCTGGGCACATTTCGAACAGTCTCTCGAAAGAGGCCATCTGTAACCGAGAGGACATTTGATTTATGAATGATAGTGAGGTGCTGGTGAAAAAGGTGTATGCTTCTAAAGCCATTATCATCATGGAAAAGACGTACTTTGCGTGGCCTCGACCGAGCCAGTTCAAATGCCATCTGGCCAATCCTTCTTGATGCCCTTTCAGTTATTAATCGCGTTGCACGAGCCTCAAGACCATGTTCACCACTCGTTTGCGTTTCTTGCTTAACATACTGAAATAAAAGTCTCGTCAAAGCAGTCATAAACACCAAGGAGAATACTGACAAGACATTCAGTGTTCTCACGAACAACAATTAAATCCACAGATGGTTTCTGACCGCGTTCAGGAGCAACCTTTATAGGCCTTTATCTTAAACCACGCGCATAGGAAAGGAGGAATAGCAAGTACATACAGCAACAACAGGTCGAACATTGGCGTAAAGGTCAAGCTTTTTTCGCAAAGCAACGATGGGTGACGAGTAACCGACAACTCTCCTTGACGGAGAACTAACACACCACAAAAATAAGACAATGCTTTCAAGACGAAAGTAAATCAGCAAGCACCTAACGGATCCAAAGAGTGCACAATCACAGTCATTTTGAAGAATTCTACACAGCTATCAACACTGATTCTCAAAATACAGAAGGAATGTAACTCACTCGACGGTTTCATCTGGAAGCGCAACACCTGTGCGCGTAAAACACTCCCATCCTGCAACAAGGTCTATAAACTCGGGTTTCGGAATATCAGATCCTAACGCAATGATAACTTCTCTCGCAGCCTGCAAATATCTTGTGAGATTCCAGTAAGCATGCACAATTTTAAAGAGTTACTGGTATAACTTCTTTCCCAATACCATCTGCGGGGATAAGCCCGATTTTGAGGGAGCGTCTCGCAGTCGTTGAGAACGTCCTGAATGGTATTTTGAACATGGTGTTGGGCCAACAAATCACGTTGCGAGTACAGCCGCTTCGGCCACAGCCACTTTTGTCTTCGCATCAAGTGTTCCTCTCATCGAATCGTTTTTTAATATTTCACCAGTGGCAAACCTGCCAAATAGTTATTTTTGTGGCATAGGCTGACCAGCCTGATAAGGCGTGACTTGAGGGAACTCCCATAATAAGCTGCGTTTTTTTTGATATTCAACCAGTGGATATGGACTATGGATCTGTGTTCTTTTCCAACTGAGAATGTCACCCTTGCGGTGGTGGCCCACAACCCGGTGGGTCACCCCCCAACTTTCTTGAGTTCATTCTGTAGCCCTAGACTGTCTCTGATGCAATTTGAACCGAAGGGATTGGGACAGCCGTTGTAGAGTAATTTTTTTGATTTGGATGAGCCGATCAGGTCAAGTTCCTCTCAACACCACCCCATGCTCAATCAATATCCCTCGACTAGGTAATATCTTGACCATTTCTCCACGTTGAAACCCTACACCCTCCCATCGTGCGAAGCAATTGCGTTACATAAATTTATGATATTCTGTAATTGCTTCTTTGATGTGGACGGCGTTGCATTGGCAGATTAAATGGGTCTCACGATCGAAGGTCCGGAGGATTTTTGAGTATGGTACAGAAGTGGGTAATTCGTCAACAGTCTACACTACAATATCCAGAACGTCTCGATTACTACTGTTCAACAGGAGGACCCCCCCTGGCAGGAATGAGCTCCCAAACAACTGGGTTCTGAAGATCAGGTGAAAGCTTTAGAAGAATACGTTAGAATCCAGCAATGTTGAAACAGTAGATAGATCACATACAGATACGCCGAAATCGTTGACACCGAGATACCCAGTGCTTTCTTTCTGAATGCTGAAGACGGATTTCAGTCGTAGGTTGTAGGATGAAGTAATAAAAGAATAGCCTACGAAAAATAGCGAGGCTTGTACGAGGGGATAGGTTTCGTTTCGTGGCGGACTAAGAGCCATTCGGTCTTGGTGTCATTGAAGACAACGCGACTGCCATCAAGCGAGAGGTAGTTTGTCTTTACTACTTGTCCCTTGGCCCAAGTCTCGTAAGCAACGGTAAAATAATCTTTCGTAGTGGCCTTCTTGAAAAGCCACTACGTCGGTATACGGAATAAGCAATCGTCGTAGCGTTTGCACTTGTGTCATTTACTCACCCTCTGGCGGAGAGGTGCAGAGATATCAGGAGCGTTTACAGTAACTTGGTTGGGAACACCATTGTAGGTGGCATGCAACACCCCAGGGCCGGGATCGGGCTTGTTCGGGCCTTGGAAGTGTACAAGGTAGTAACCTTCGTCAAGCGGTTGAGACATGGTTAATTATTGGCTACAGCTCCTCTCTTGTTTTATACTATCGTACCGTACGGAAATGGAACTTGTCATTTAGGTATTTTCTCGCCGGCCGTTACAATCGTGGCACACTGATGACATGTTTCTTACGCCGCCATCGCAATGGCTCTCGTCCCCAAATATTCATTTTGGCGAGTTCCGATCCTTCTATTATCAGTCTTATCTACGGCGTTTTGCAATCTCCAGCCACAATCTCTGCTTCTCACCCCAGAAACTTCATGTTCTTTTGTTTGCGAACCATTCGTTGTGTCAAAAGTTATTTCAAATTCCAGCTAATATCGTAATACAGCTCGAGGTTCAATCCCTGTGGTTTCCGTTGCGTCATGTCACCGTGTAGATGACCATCTGATCCAAATCACTGGCATACATGTTTTATCCCAACGAGATACCAAGAACAACTGCAATACCTATTCTTTTTGGGTCTTGGAGCAAGAGTATGTCTCTTGAAAAGGCCTACGAATTTTCGATGGTCTGTCATGCGCATTTTGGAATACTTTCATGACACGGCTACACGAGCCGTCGACTTTGTTGTCAAGAACAATTTTCATTCTGGCTCCTGCTTTCCCATGCAGCTGACATCTCTGTCCCAGATCGTAAAGAGCTGCCCTTCCGTTTGCATTTGTGCTGTCAAAAATCCAGCGCAAGAATGTTCCAAGCGTCACCTATGCTACTATTAGAGTGTTCAGCTGACACCACAAGGATGGTCTTATCTTCGAGAAGAAGGGTACTATGACTTGACTATGAAACCGGAATTGATGATACAGAATTCATCATTTACTGCAGACTTCAAGATCGTGGTCAGAAGCTAGACTCGTGACCAGTCGGAGAACGCTTCACAGAGGCTTTTTGCAAGCAACAGTGCAGAACATCGGTTCTATGACTGTCTCGACGGAATTACCATATATGTATAGTATGATACTCAATATGGAAGAACCAATCCGGCTCATCTGGTCATTCTTTCGAACGATTCCTGACAGCTGTCAGATGATAAGCCCCAGACCCCCTCGAGGTTCTGCAGGGAACGGTCTCCCTACCAATAGTGGCAAGTCAATTTTATGTGTCAAACAGCACTGAACAACGTTTCATATTTCCTTTTGTATTTGCTCCAGTACGTTCGATATCCGATGCGTAATCACCTCCAATTTTACCCATAAGCCATTCGGAATCGTGATTGCCTCCTTACGCGTATAAAAGCAGGCGTCGACTCATCGTATGTCAACCGCAGAGTTTAGTAGCACTTTGTTGTGAGACACCTCATTTCCTACTGTCATTCCGAATACTAACTCCCTGTGGCATTTCCACTCACTTAGAACGCATAATGTCAGTCGCTCGTCAACTACCTCTCGGCTCTGGGTGGTTACCTCATCCCGACAATTTTCGACGATGGGCTAAAGAACAGCTCAAGAAAGTGGATAATGCTAACTCCGAGAACTTCCACCCAGTTATTAAGGAGTTCGAAAAGCTGATCGAGGAAACTCCTGCTATCTCTATGGGCTTCAAACGCATGTTCTTCCAGACATTGCAGAATTACGATCTCAGGGGCGAGGGCCAGGTACGTCGCTTTCTTACGAATGCTCAATATCCCATCCTTATCGTCGAATAGGTTAATAGCTATCAAAATATGTTAGCCGCGTTTGACAGCTTCCTTCGCCACGCTCCAACTTATGATGATGAGAGGAAATGGGGAGGCTTGATCGCTTTTCCATTCAATGCCGTAATTGATTGGCCGATGGCAACCCCGGCTGGCATGGAGGTATTCACTATGCCCATCATCAACAACCAATTCAAGAGGGTGTTCGATGCCTGGGCCCAGTATCTCCGTTCGAAGGATTCAGCCGACGAGGTCCTCTTCGACCACAGAAAGGACCCAAATGACGAGTCCAAGACACTGCTAGGTTGGTTATCGCCGGAGGCACTTGAGGAGTTGAAGCCTTGGAAGATCGGCGGCAAAGATAAGCTGGAATTCAAAGATGCATACGTTTGTAATCCCGGCGACCCCGATAAGCATTACGGATTCGTCTCTTGGGACGATTTCTTTGGGAGACAGTTCAAATTGTCTGCCCGTCCTTTCCCAGCGGGCGGGGACAATGTGATCGTCGCTGCTTGCGAATCCGACCTGAACAGAATTTGGATGTCCGTCAAGCCGTTAGCAAATTTCTGGGTCAAAAACCAACCTTATTCCCTTCTCGACATCCTGGATCATGATCCCGATTACGCTCCCGCCTTTGCAGATGGTGGCGCCATCCTGCAAGCTTTCCTCAGCGCCAGGAGCTACCACCGCTGGCATAGCCCTGTTGACGGCGTAATCAAGAAATCTTACGTCGTGCCGGGCACCTATTTCGCCCTCTGTCCTTCCTCTGATTTGGATCCAGCTGCGCCCGATCTGTCTCAGCCATACATCACCCAAATGGCTACCCGAGCGCTCATCTTTATCCAGGCCAATAACAAGGACATCGGTTTGATGTGCTTCGTCGCGGTGGGCATGGCAGAAGTTTCAAGCTGCGAGATTACCGTTTACGATGGCCAGAAGGTGAATAAAGGCGATCAACTTGGAATGTTCCATCACGGTGGCTCCAGCCACTGCCTCATCTTCCGTTCTGACACTGCAAAAAAGCTGGAGTGGAAGACCAATAACCCTCCGAAACCAGCTGAGAACAAGGAGTATTCATATGATCCCGACAATGCCGAAAATCACCTTTACCTTAGGCAGCCGATTGCCACCGTCAAGGCTTAGTCGATCCTTTGTTTGTGCCGCAAATGGTGTTTTGTATTAGTAGTGTGTAACATTGTATGTTCGGATTTGCGCTATGACCCCTCCTTTTTGTTTACGTGCCTGTATTCCCGTAGCTGGAGATGAACTTTTGTTCAATGGATCTGTGACCGCCGTCATTGCTCACGACTGAAGTCGAGGACAGCAACTTACCACGACGCTGAGAAGACAATTCTGAGTCTCCTAGATGTCTCCACAGAAGAAATGTGCCGTTAAACTGCTGGGCAGCGTCAATATCCCTTAGACTCTTTCCTAATTAGCAAAGTTAGTAACTTCACTGCAACAAAAGGCTCCAAGTCCGGGGTTGTCATCGATTTTCCACTGGGCGGGTATCGAAACAGAAAAAAATATTTCCAGAATCGGGTTATAACCTGAATTTTCAGCTTGCACCGTAACATCAATTCAGGTGGTGCATTTTGGGATTCAAAACAGCCTGAGGTTTTCAACTGTTGACAACTCTTCAAGAGGCCTCAACAGCGGTCAGGGAACTAGGCAATTCACAATATTGTTGTTTGCAATTCTCCCGAGGTAACATCCTGCCAAGTACTTGTTTGGTCTATCGCGAAGTGAATTGCAGGCTCGTGCCTTTCATACGGAAGAAAAACTGACGTTCTCATTGGTGATGAAACCCACCCTATCGCAGGCGGCGACCCACATAGAGGTCCCATGCCCCTTATGATACAACAATTAAAATATTGCCAGTGCACCCGCATTCAATTCCGGATGCAATTTCGTATTTTCCGAGGCTCAGAGCTATACCGCCGGGTTCTTCTCATCTATTGAACGTTGTTTACAGCTGTCAGTGGCATATATGAGGTATAAAAGATCCGGATTTGCTGTAATCGTGAAATTTAGAGGCATCAGCCAAGGTGACTGAGCGATGCGCTTGGAATAGGTAGCAGGCTAGGTCGAGAGGATTTGGAAATGTGATTACCTCGGATGCCCCATGGTCTCGGCGACATTCAACATCTCCGCAGTGTTTAATGCTGCCTCACCAGAGGATGGCGATGTTGAGGAGGCAAAAACTGGTGCAAGTTTCAAGAAATGGCTCTTGTAGACGCCGTCACGGATTCATGCAAAGAACGAGCATTCTAATGAGCACGAGTCACCAAGTTTCGCATCTCATTTCGAAGGTTTACGAACTGATTCATATTCGAGAAATTGATACAATACAAACATTGAAAACATTCAGTTATTGACACTTTCGGCCAACTTATAGAGATAAGTTCCTAAGACCTTGGTCTATAGAAATGATCAAAATAGATATTATTTGTGAATCGAGTCAACTCACCCCCATGAAGAAATTATTTTCATCAAGCTTCTCGTTGACAGAGCTATTTATGACATCAAGACTCCGGGATGACCGTAAAAGGAACAAAAGGACATACTGTGCGCCATCATCGCTCCTCCCCATCGGAAGCAAGACAACATCTGGTTCACCGGCCATCTTGGAAAATGTGAGGGCGACATCGATAGTACCGCCTTCACGCGTAAAGTCGGGACGTGTCCCATAAACGGCCTATGACCACGATATGATTAGTTCTCGCGTACAGGTGTCGTGCCATGAATACGAACCTTTATTGCATTTTCTGCAGCGTGAAATGAAGGACCGTCTACTTTTCCAAGCCACGGCGGCGCAGACCCAGGGCGCTCTTCAACCGTCATCGTGCACTTTGTCTGTAGATTCTTAAGTTGTTCCTTGAGATAAGTTTCTACCAGACAATGCATGCTTCCTGGGTCTGGAGTTTGGTTCGGTACGAGACTAAGGTTTAAGTTGTCAACAGAATTAAAATGTGGGCCAATGATTCAGTAACAAACCGAATGCTGAATTCCCCAATAACTTCATAAGGAATGATGGTCGAGTCATGTGGGGCTCCTCCAAAGATCCCATGCAAAGACAAGGAGGGGAAGCGCATGCGATTCATAAGCAGTTTGGTCTTCTCCTCTGTCACGAGTATGTCTCCCGTCTCTTTGTTCTTGAGATTCTTTATATCATCGGGTGTAAATTGAATATTTTTGTAGCGCTCCCTATTGAAATAGCGTAATATTAAATGTTATCTGAGATGTTAAGAGTTCACAAGGAAGTTAGTTACGAACTCTTCAACGGAAGTCAACGGTTCCACTAGTTCGTTGACCCCTGGAACTAGAATGGTACCGTCGCTTGAAGTGAGAGAGGCAAGAAGTTTCGTCAGAATTGCAAGAGGTTCGTAGACCATTCCGCCGTAAACACCCGAATGGAGATCCTTCAGTGGCCCTCCGACAGTAACCCTGTAGTACATTATTCCTCGAAGACCATAAGTGACGGCAGGTGTCCTGGTTGTGAGCCAATAGTTATCCGACTGATCATTATTTGGACATTCAGTGTCCATGAAGCAACGTACAGGTAGGATTACTCACGATGCAAACATCTGTGACCCCCGCAAAATATTCTTTCGCGTCATCTGTGGCAAGATATTCGTTCAGACCGATGCTCCCGCTCTCTTCCATGCCTTCGAAGCAGAAGCGAAGATTGACAGGTAGAGGTAATCCGCGGTGTGCTTCAAGAACATTTATCCAGCCTACTACTGGTCCTTTGTCATCCGTAGACCCGCGACCTACCATACGACCATCGGGCTTTAGGGTTAACTTGAAAGGGTCGTGGTCCTCCGTCTCCCAAGCATCTTCTTTCTTGGCCTGATACAAAATTTGCTTATGCTAAAAATATAACTGGTCAGAGAAGTCACTCACCGGCTGGACATCATAGTGTCCATAAATCAGAACAGTCTTCAAGTTGTTTCCAGGTGCGCCGTCAATCTTTCCCAGAACCAGATTTGGAAGGTCAGGAGTTGGAACGATCTTACTCAAATCGACCTGCTTCGTGTCCACACCGCAGTCACGTAGCTGCTGTTCAAGCCAGGTGCCCATTTCCTTCACATTCTTACGCAAAGCTGGATCGCTGCTGACGCTAATATTCGCAACGAAATTAAACATAATAACCACGGTATTATTGAAGCACAACGAACCTCTTGTGGCCAACCGCCGTGCGTAGACGATTCTTAAAATTGGTCTGGTTTGTAGGATCATCAATGTACTTAAGGAACTTCTGGAGGGGTGACTCGGATGCCATTGCTGCTGACCGTCCATATGTCTGAAAGCTTTATATATCTCGCTGACTTTTTCGAATTCGAGAATAAGGCATTATTAAAGCCTCTCGGTGCAGTAATGAGACCATTGTGACACGCACTGGACAGCACGAATGCCCGGCTTTGTTGGATTGACAAGTTGCCGTTGGTGGAGGCTTCCAGTTGGTGTTGCAGATCTTGCAGTTCGGAGATCTACTTGTGCCGTAGAACCTATGAAGAACCTTTCTTCGGTTCCATCGGCCTTCTCCAGACTCAGAGCGGCGTTCCATTTCACGACAGAGAGAATGGATACAAAACCCATGATGAAGTATCAAACCATTTCGAGCGGTTCCTTGACAAGATTTACGTGGATTTATGGGCGGCCCGGTAACCCATATGCATCTTTGCGAATTGGACACCTCGATTGGAAGACAAGAGGGATGGAAAATAATCGGTGTCCCACGCGTCCGCCATGCCCCAGCTACGCTCCCAGAACCTACATAACCACTCGTCCCATCTCACCCAAATTTCACTGACCGAACAAATTTCATCATACACTGCACGATATGTTGTGTCGCATTCTAGGGGCTATTTCTTGTGCAGCGCTGGCTCTTGCCAACCTCATTCCCCCCAATACACATTTGGATCAACGTCCATTCATCTCGAATCGTACGATCGTGAATGGAAAGCTCCGGTACAATGCCAACAGCAATATCTGCGAGATGCCCGGAGTGAACCAGAAGTCGGGCTACGTCACAGTAGGGCAAAATATGTCGATGGTGAGTTGATTGCAAGGTTATTATCTCACTCCGTAATATGTTTTTCGATAGTGGTTCTGGTTCTTTGAATCACGCTCGTCCCCAGAAACGGCGCCCCTCACACTTTGGTTTGTCTTGTTGCTCTTGACTCGTATAAACACACATTCAGTTTCATATAGGTTAAATGGAGGCCCTGGGGCTTCGTCCATGATCGGACTTTTCCAAGGTGTGCGCGATTTGATATTTTTTATTACCCTTCCCATTCACTGCTGGATCGTAGAAAATGGACCTTGCTATGTAAATCCGGACAACAAAACGACAGTGATCAACAAATATAGGTCAGTCTTCTGATGAAGCTACGCAGGAACTGTCTAACGTTGCCTCAACAGTTGGAACAATATCAGCAATAGTAAGACAACTTGCTTCATCAATTAAATTCCGACATGTGACAACCTGCATGCCAGTGATCTATATAGATCAGCCTATCGGTGTAGGATTTTCCCATGGAAAATTGGTTGCAAACAGCACGGATTCTGCGGCTCCGTTTCTCTGGGAAGCTTTTCAAGTCCTATTCTCAAGCGACGAATTCAAACACTTCCGGAACCGAGAGTAGGGACTCACCTAAACACTGTGTTGCCTAAACAGAACATTTTTTTTTAGGCTTGTGTTTGCCACTGAGAGCTACGGCGGTCGCTATGGACCCGCTTTCGTGACCTACTTCAACGAACAAAACAAATTAATCGACCAAGGAAGTCTGTCAGGAATCAAGGTCGAATTCCATGCCTTGTTGATAAACAAGTGAGTTCGGGTTTTAAATTTCGTATATCTACCGCTGAAAGTCTGATGACAGCGGCTGGTTTGATCCACTTATTGCAAACAAAGCTTACATTGACTTCGCAACTTATGCCCCCCGATATGGTCGTTTGCAAGAGCCAGACGTCATAAAAGCAATGACCGAGGCTTATTACGGACATGATGGGTGCAGAGATCAGCTCCGAAAATGCGGAGATCCCTCTGCCTCAGATGTCGACTGCTACAATGCAGACGTGTACTGTGTCAGTGCTCCGCTTCCTGCGTATCAGCTAGTTTATCTAACTTTTTCCATTTCAGCGGAAAAACCTTGAAAGTCGCGCACACAAGGGATATTATGAATACGATCTCAGGCAGAATGATACATCTACGCCTTGTCCCTTTGATTTCTTTCAGGAATACCTCAACTCGGAGACGGTGCAGACAACCATTGGCGCAGAGGTCCCCTTCGTGCTTTCGTCTGACCCTGTTGAAGCTATGTTTAACACGACTGGTGATGTGATTTCATCTCCTTGTCTCCATTTTCAATCATTATTGAATCCTGAGCAGGACGCTAGATCAGGCTTGAAACAACTCCAAAGCCTTGTTGACTCGGGGTTACGGACCCTCATTTGGGTGGGTCATGCAATGTGCTCTAACAACAGCACGGACTTACATAGGATATCTTAGGCCGGCGACGCTGACATCAAGTGCGTATACCCTCATTGATAACAAACATAACCTTAGTCCCCCTCAGCTGCAATTGGCTAGGTGGTAACGCAACTGTCCATGCCATGGATTGGTACGGGAAAAAGGAATTTGCTGCGTTGCAGCCCAAGGTACTGACGATCAACAATGAGGCTGTTGGTCAAGTCAAAAGCCTTGATAACTTTTCTTGGGCGTGAGTCATGGTGTTTCTCGCGCACGTCTGTTTTTCCAGCTCAAAGTACCCTCGTTCCAGTGTCATTTACGATGCCGGTCATGAAATAGTGAGTGAAAATTGTGACCGGGTGAGGCCCTTTGATATTAATTGCTCTATACAGCCTTCCTATCGACCGATTGTCGCATTCGAGGTGTTCAGACAGATCATACAGACGAAGAGACTGCACAATGTAACAGGAACGTATCCTACCCCCGGTCCTGGAACATGCCCGTAGTTCAGTTTGCGCAACTTCTCCAGTATCCAGTCGAATTTGATAGTTTTGACTAAATATCTTAGCCTCTCTTCGTACTTTCACGTTCAACAAAAGCAGTCGAAGTCGCCGTTATAATGAATGCTTGAAATGGCTGAATGTATTGGGGTATGGTTTGAACTTACGAAGAGGTCTCTTGATCCAAGACACCAGACGACTGATAACTCATCCTCAATTAGTACGGTATACCGACGTCTCAGTCTCAGAACAAGACTGTATACGTTCAACTACAAGAAGCCATTTTCCCGCAAAAATTGCCTACATATAATGCCTGATACAGGTGCCAAGAGCTTCGACCGCTCATGCAATTAGTGAGACCGTGCAGGCTAGGTTGTTTATAGGGGAACTTGGGTGGAAGTGGCTTATCTTGCAGTGGTCGATTTGCCATGCAGGTGGACTTGTTTAAAAGCTGCTACTGACCGACCTTCATCGCCGAAAATCGCTCGGTAAATTGTAGGTATCATGATTATAATCACGTGTAGGCGCGTTTAATATTTAATGCTGTTTTGGCGCGCGTCGCGTCCTCGCGCCATTATTTATTCTTTGTGGGTCAATTCGAGACGCACGAATATCTTCCACCATGACTCCCACTTTGAACATAACTCGCCGGGCTCTTGCATCTCGTACGAATACTCTGCAAACACTTGGACCTCAAAGCAAACTAACATCCTTCCGATCCTCCGACCAAAAACCGAAGAGGAGGCGTGGAGTTGAAGATACGCAGCCCAAGAAACGGTTAAAGGTTGAAGTTTGTGCTGAGAGTGAAAGTGAATTCGAGAAAACGGACGGAGATTATGAAGAGGATGACGATGCATTCATGGAGGACACCATGGTGGCTCAGGCTCGTGCAAGAATGAGGTTGCCCTTTAATATGCAGTCTAGACGGATTGCGAGCGGCGCCATTCACCAAGGGAAGTTTGCTCGTATGTTTTTTTATTCCTAACTTTCCTGTTGTCCTCTGTCTGACAATGTACTAGCTTCTACCTTGCCCATCCTACAATCTTTCGTAGCTTCGCATAAGTCGGATGTCTTCAAGTGTCACTCTATTGGCGATGATACGTATTTGACGCCTCCCTATGCCTGTTCATATTCGCACAGTAGGTGGTTGACCTATCGCCTTCAATATTTCTTGACACAGGATTACAGGCTGTAAACGCGGCAGTACACCACTTCTGGCAGTTGCAACTGAGCAAGGAACTGTCCATATTCTCAACACATCAAAACGACGCGACTGGGATATGGGTAAGTTTTAATAGATATTTTTCTACCATCACTTATGAAGTCATTCAGAGCCTCAAAGGACGACGTTACAGCCACATAACAATGGCATCTTCAACGTAAAATGGTGCCCAGATGATAGTTCCATTGCGACCTGTTCCGGGGATCAATCCACTAGGATCTCAGATGTAAAAACAGGCACGGTAACCCACGTACTTCGTGGACATGCCAGCACGGTCAAATGTATGGCATGGGATCCTACACACACTTCCTTGCTAGCGACCGGAGGAAGAGACGGCGCAATCCGTATTTGGGACCTCAGGGTAACAGAGCAACAACAGAGTGGGATTCGGGTTGCACCACCAGTTCTTACCATATATGGAGCCCATGAAGAGACGACCGTTAAAAGCAAACCGAGAACGAGGAAGGGGAAACATAATCCTGCTCCAAAGACAGTGACCAGTATATTGTATCCTGACGGTGATCCCTACAGACTCGTGAGTAGTGGTTCATGCGATGGGTAAGTCGTTGCCGTTAGCAGAAATTACAAGTTCACTGAGTTATGATCACGAAGAATTTTACGATGCTGGGACCTTCGTCAATCGTCGACTTCCAAGACTAGAACGACAGCAGACTCTATTCTTCTAACAGAATTATACTCTTCCCCCGCTGACCCGACTGTTCTTCAAGGCTCTCGACGTCCAAGGGGTATAATCAGTCTTGCAAGAGGATCAGGTCCATCAGCGGGCCTTATTTTCGCCATTGGAGCTGATTCTCGAGTGCATACTTACGATGTTCCAACCTTGACCCCGCAACGAAATTCATTTCAGCACGAAAACCTCCAGACAAATTCATTTTATGTTGGCCTTTCCGTTTCCCCTTGTGGACGTTGGCTTGCTTGTGGGGGTTCCGGAACTAAAGGCAACAGTTTTTTGTTTGATGTGGAGAACGCATGCAGACCTCTCTTACCGGTCCAGAGAGCGGTTGAGCTGACGGGCCAGACTGGAGAAGTTGGCGCTGTTGATTGGGGTCATAAGATGCTCGCTACGTGTGCAGATAATGGAACGGTTAGGATATGGAGGCCTGATGTCGCAACTTGCAGACATTGTCAGGAACATCCAGAGGAGTGCAAGTGGGATTGGAGTTGGCCGGTATAGAACATTTGTGATATATATATATACATTAATTGGTGAAAATCTACATGATATGAAGGTATATAAAGTAACAGGCAGATCACCACGCCTGTTGCCTTGAGGTTTGAGCTGACACATCAATGGACACATGAAGTTTTAGAATACTCATCGTTTTCGTCCCAAAGCTTAGGAGGCAAAAGTGAGCCAAGGAATAATGCACCCACGGAGAAGGCTGCAAAGAGTGCATATACACCGAACCCACACAAAATATTGTACTGGACGGAAAGCGAGAAAAGTGACGTCGAGAGAGCAGGTCCGATCGCTCTCGCAATTGAGACGACCGTCTGCGAGAGACCGTTGGTCGCTCCTAGTGACCGTCTATTGGGTGCGGAACTGGTTACGAACATGAAAATGACACCTAAAGCGGAGTGTCAGTTGATGGGCGTAAATGGGAATGCCTAGTGCTCACCATAACCCGTATCCATAAAGGAGAGACAGGCAAGGACGAAAACAATCAAAATCCACACAGCAGGAGATTGCTTTCCGAATGTAATAGCGACAGTATTGATCAGAGGGAGTAAAAGAAAGACGGGAAAGAAAGTGGAAATAGCCGCTAAGAACACCTTCCTTTCGCCAAAGTATCGGACCATGCGAGAAAAATACAAAGCCTGGAAGACGGCACTTGCAGCTCCGTAGGAACCGATGATGTAACCGATTATGGGTGGATCGAGGCCAAGGCCCCCAATGTCAAGGGGCATTGCGAGGAACAATGGTAAAAGAGCGGATACGGCGATACCTAGAAAAGCGAGGACGACATAGTTGGAGACTGAGAGGACGACGGGATAAATGAAAATTCTGCGAAGTGGGACAGGGTCATCCATCTGCGTGGCATGTCCTTGTGTTTCCAGACCAAGCTTAAGCTTTGGCACAGTCTATAGTAACAAAGTAAGCTGCATGACCAACCCGGCAAATAAGCAAGAAGACTACTCACTTCTTTGAAGAATAATAGTGTCATTAGAGATGCAAAGAAGACATAGGTGGCTGAAGCTAGACAAGGAAGGAAATAGGGATATTCCTTCCAGAAACGAGCTCCAAAGACGATCGGAAAGCGTTCATGAGGGCGAGAAAGGGATCCTCCTAAGAATGGTCTGTAGTGCGTAGATTAACGACAGGCAATAATTCCTTTCCTGAATACGAACCCCATAGTGGCACCAAAGCCCCATACAACAGGCATCAGTGCAAACCCTTCCGCTCTGTTACTTGGGTCTGTGAGTTCACCCATTATACTTTTGATTACACCTAGGGAAACTACATTTAGCACGGTAACAAAAAAAATGATGACCTTCATACCGATGTTCCCATTTAATAAGCCTGTCAAACACCGACTGCAAGGAGTCCCACGTAAACTCTTGAAGCAGAATTAAGGGTAAAAATTTACCTCACTACAAGGGCCCAAAAAGATCGAGAAAGACCAAAGAAAATCATAGATATCATTGTACCGAAAAGCCCAATCAGAAGAATAGGTTTTCGGCCGAGGCGGTCAGACATTCTACTCCAATGAAGCACAGTCAATGCTTCAGTTACGAAAAACAGGGATTCCTTTGGATCAAAGACACGTCAACGTGGCGCAGCTACGACGTAATGTATACTCACAATAAGACCAGCATAATATCCTATCTTCTTTTCATCTCCCCCAGTAATGTCGAGTCCTTTGATCAACTAAAGTTACGATCAATACTACAAATAATAGAAGAAAAAAGAACAACGAACCTGATTAATGTAGGGATAAATGGATAGGCCTGTGATAGGTTCACATGTTTGAAGGAGTAAGATGATTGCTATCTGAAATTTTGGCAGAGGAGTTCTATGGCGAGTGTGTTCGGTGAACGCGCTCTCTGGCAAGAGAGGAGTCTCTTCGTTCGGACGGTTCATCTACAAGGTCAAATAAATGGGGGATATACATAGTGAAAAAATATTTCACTCACCTCAGCTTGTTGTGAACGAACTGCGCTGGAACGCTTCTTATACAATGCATAGCAAGAAAAATGGTCCAAATGAGTGCGACACCATAAATGATGTCAAGCTTTCTCGGGCCTTCCGGAGACCGACTCGGAATCGTCACATTGACCGACCTCCGACACCGGCCTGCCAATGAATCCGCGTTCGGGGGAGCGTCTAAATTTAGGACCCCTGAGAAAAGGCCATATACGGACAAAGAATCTGGGAATTGGAAACTACGCCGTAGACTCGTGACCAAAACTACGCCATCAGCTACGGCGGCAATGCCCGAACAGCATGATTGCATCATGTGATTTGACTAGCTGACCGGCTTGTAGGAACTGCCGCTTCAATGTTACCGCGCTTGACGAAATAACGGGGCGATTCTGGTAGGAAAAGAGACCAGCGGCCAGAACAACACCCCAAGCAAATTGGATGGATTTGTTGCACGTTGGAAATATAATTGAGGAAATTTAGTACATGTTAAGAGGTGTGACCTGGTCTTCAAACCAGAGATAAATTGTACCCAGATTGGGGGACCCCTCCCCCAAGCATTGGAGGGCTACTAAATGTATAAAACTATAGGTGTCCTCACATGAAATATCCTGCCAAGGCGGTGTTGAGATTCCATATAAAATTTAATAATAAAATAATTACACTTCCAAAAGATATTCACCCAGTGCCAGGGCGATGTGAAATTCCATATCAATTATCTAATTGTACTTCACACGAGAGCATTTTTCTGCCCAGGCGATGTGTAATTCCGTATAAAATAATTGCTATCTAGCCTATTGTACAATACTTAGGCGCACCGCTAACAGGGCATGACCAATCTCGGGCGTTGCCGCCGTAGTTTGATGGCGTAGACTACGGCGTAGTTTCCAATTCCCAGATGCCCTCCTAATAATATGCGATTCAAAATCAGTTTCAGGACATCCAAGATTTGAATCACATTGTGAATCACCTACCGCATCTTGCAACATTTGCCTGCAAGTATTAACTCTGACTTTGCGCAATTTGATAGTAAAATAGGATTGGCCAAGGATTTTCCCATTCAAGTTGTGGCACTCTTTATCTGATAAGAACTGCTCCCAACCTTTTGATCATCGAGCATGTGTCTGCAAAGCTTCAGACTTCGTTTTCAAGGGGAAAATCTTTTCCTTTGTGTACTCTGGAATATCACCATAGGTGATTTCCTTCTTGGCCGTCATTATGTGGAGATAGATTATGTGCTGTAATCTGAATGTCAGACTTATACTGCGATTCGGCTCACTAGCATCGATATATTTCTAGACGGATCATGATACATACGGCAGTAAGTAATATTGCCACCAAGGGATTTCCCCTTACCGGTGCCTACCAAAAAAAATGGGAGCTTATAGAGGATCACCCGGCTCCACAAGCGAAATGGCTTCACGAACCGGAAAATCCGCTATCGTTCAGACTTGAATTCTAGCACATTCAACATTGCACGGGCTGCATCATGTTGTCGAGTTTCTTCTTTTTAAGGACAGACTCGACCCGCAACAGCAGTAAGTCGTTTGTGTTGGACATAGTCGTGCTGAATAATTCGTTATGGACGTATAATACTAATTTCTCTTCGACTTCTTCGACGACCCGATAAGGTTTACTGCATTTAATTGTTACGATGCCTGCAATTTCTACTTATCGTGGAAAAGAGAGATATGGTAGATTACTAAGGTATGAAAGTATATGCAAAAGACGCAGTGAGTGATGACGGCGTGGGGAGAAGAAGGGGCCGGGATGTGGTCAGATAAACCCCTGGCCCTATAGACTCGAGGGGTGGGTGGGTGAGTGAAAAGAGAAGGGTTACGAGGATAATTGGAAAGAGTGAGGACGTCTCGACAACCGGCGGCCGGCCGAAGGTAAAGCTAACGAGGGTGTAACATGATATTGAGTTCATGTCGTAAGCGGAGTTGAAGTTGTTCAGTCATTTTCTCAATGACATATGAAGAGGGCCAAGCTGGCAATTCCACTGGATAAACAGTGGAGCGACAGCCGCGAACACATAGCGGAGAATCAGCTTCGCTCAAGAGCAACAAGAGCTCCCAGCATACAGCACAGCACAGCTTTGATACTGAAATCTTGCCCGATCGAAGCAAGTTCTAAATAATATAAAGAGTTGTAGAATCGATAAGGTAAATTAGCAGGCGAAAATACCTTGCACGCAGATGTTAAGTCTGCAACGCCTTCATTATCCTGGAAGTACTTGCCGGCTGTCATGAGAATAGTTTCCCAGTGCAATCCACCAGTAAAAGATATTTTTTCAACTTTTGGATTTGGCGTGATGAGAGGCCCGAATTTCGAAAGTACGGCCGTGTACTTGGATGCAACTTGACCTGACTGCAAGGCCGAGATCTTCGTTCTCAGAATTTCGGTGACTTTCGCGGTTTCAGATTCATCCCCGAGTTTTAATGATGTCTCCATTAAATCCGCCATTTCTGGCCAGGATGGGATCGAAATAGACAATTGAAAGGGTTCCATGGTAAGAAGAGATACTTCCACGTCTTGATCGCTCTTGAGACGATATGTCTGCAGCATCCACTTTGCTATTATGTGAACGACAAGATTTTTCATATATCCGTTTAAAGAGGAAAAAATATGATCCTCTTCCTTTTCAAAGTTGATTTGGATGGGTCAGCAAGATATTGGGGAGAGATCTACATATTGCCTACCTTGTACCAGGGGATATTGGTTTTTGTCTGAAAATTGGAGTCGTATTCATCGTCTTCCACGCTATCCTCATGCCCGACACTTTCCTCATCCTGTGCGCTTTCTCCCTCCTCTGCACTTTCCCCGTCTCTTGCGTCATTCTGCATGCCCTTCTTCGAGTCAGAGTTATCATCCAGGCTAAGGCCCTTTGCGTATTCCTTATACTCTTGTATTCTGTCATGTCGGGGAAATAACGAAAACAGATAATATTCCACAAGCACGCGCAAGTAAGCCTTGAAAGATGTAGAACATATGACGATATGAAGTAATTGGATATGTAGGACGAGTTTTTTGAAAGCGGTAAGCACCAGTTTTTGTTGTGTGGTTATGGAGGGGTCATCGTCGCTCGCTAGAAAATGTTTTTCGTCTCTTGACTTGAAAATGCGTCAAATGTCATTTCTAAAAACTAAAGATCCACACCTACCAGTTTCTTGTGCTCCGTTGATAATCTGATCAAACAAGTTGCAAAGCCTTTGAGGGCAGTGACGACAAGCAGATGAAATTCCGAGGCCGTCTCCGATGACAAAAGCGGCTTGCCTGTTTGTGACTGGACAATAGAGAACAGTTTCTCTAAACGTGGCTTTCCGGAAGTAGAATCTTGACCGAGGGATAGTACGTCTTTTGCTCTGTCCGAGTCCGCAAGAGATTTCAGATAGGAGGTGAGCATTTTATCATCTGGTCCATCCTTGAAATAGAAGGAAGAAGGCTGAATTTTATCCAGAATGAAAATGAGGCCCATGGCCTGCCAAGAAGTTATCCGCCGGAACATCTTCCTCCAGCATGTCGTAAGAAGATAACAGGTAAGGTGAAAAGAACAGTGGTCTCGCATTTCGTCTTCCTTCAGGTTCTTATATTCTGCGAGGTATGTAAACACAGTCACCACGTGGTCCGACAGAGGTAACGGCCCCCTGATAATATTGTCAGCCAAGGAGAAGTAATAAATAAACGATAAGTACTCACTTGAACGCGCAGTACCACTGACATTTATCGCGTACTTCAGCCCAAAGACCTGTACCGGGAGTAAGAAGTGTAGGCCCATGTGTATTTTTGACATTCAAGTCGAGTTTTGGAGAGGGATCGGAGAGTGCAGCGACCTTTGAAGGGTATAACATCTCGGAACCAGGCTGCCCAATCTTTGAGTCGATATCGACACCAATTTCTGACCCTGGATCGATTGCAGGGTCGGTTTCTGCGACCACTACTGAGACCTTCAAGTAGTCCGAATTATAGCAAACTGCGACAACGTCATGCTCCTGCGCAAGAATTGCAGCTATGGCGTCCAAGGTAGTCATATCTTTATCCCCGTTCCCTGAACGAACCCTCCAGTCGATCTTCTCTGAACCCACTGACAAGTTATCATTCAAGTTTGATGTTCTGACAAGATAGAGCAGAAAAGTGAGTTTGCTGAAGTCATTTACATGTTTACCCTCTGCTCGGTCCATGTCACAGTTGCTAAATCCTATGAGAGTAGAGAACCAAGAACTTCGTCTATGTTATATCGACGCAAATAGATTAGCAATTAAACTGAACACTCACTTGAGTCAGTTCTGAGTGGGGTTGCACGTGCCACACATTGTTGTGTAACTCGAGCTGATGGAATTTTGAACTCCGATGACTCGAGCGAGCTCGATCAACCAACGATCAACTTGCACAGACGGAAAAATGAAACCTCGCCTCATTCCAAAGTTCGGTTGACAAGCATCACAAGGCAGCTCGAGTAGTGATGCGGCTCCGGCCTGAAGCCAGAAGCCGGGCCAGGCCAGGCCGGGCCAAATGAGTTGGCCTGAGTGGGCTTTTGGCCCAGCCTGTGATTTTGAAAAGCCCAAGCCGGCAGCCTGGGCCAGGGCTTTATGGTGAACAATTTGTACTATTTTTAAACTTTTTTTCTGTATTTTCTTTGAGGATTTTCGATGATATCAATTGATTCAAACTGAGTTTGAATCATGATCATGACCATCAACAAAGCCCACCACCACCACCACCTCCCATAGCGACAGGAGGAGACAAGGGAACAAGGGCAATGAGTGCTGGGGGATGGGCTGTCATGCCCATCCCCCAAAATGTTGAAATATGACTGTAAGATATTCTTCTATTTCCTTATATATATATTTCTCTCCTATCATATCACCATCATTCCCATTACCCCCTTTTATGGGTATATCATTACCATTCAGTGATTCCTTGTGATTCTTATTTTATCTGTTTTCTATATCTATGATGTTACCATGTCTAGGGTGTGACACGGGTATGGGTAACGCCGTGTGTTTCCGGTCACGCGTGTGGGTACAGGTACAGTGTGACATTTCTATACCCACGCAAAAACCGTACCCGTAACCACG